>Ga0209166_10000994_pt1 | contig 25649 bp, 31 predicted proteins | sample Coa_R1_3_FD_187151 | JGI IMG/M metagenome (GOLD analysis project Ga0209166, IMG submission 187151) | Surface soil microbial communities from Centralia Pennsylvania, which are recovering from an underground coalmine fire - Coalmine... | ecosystem: Environmental > Terrestrial > Soil >...
TGATCTGCAAGTGCTGGGGGAATGCGCGGGAGTGGAATCGTACAGCGACCGGCTCTTCTGGTGGGGCGAACGCAACAAACTGTTTAATTTGCTGAACATGGAATTTTGCGGCGGGTTCTCGAATCCGGGGCTTCTGCCGAATTTGCCGCTGGGCTGGACGCCAGATGCAGTGTTCAGTCCTGGCGGAGCATCGGCAAACAAGCTGGGTGGGCCGGTCATCTGGGGCGATGCGTACGCGATTGTGGGGGATGGCGCGACGCCGACGCGAGGGCTGCTGACGCAAGCGGTCGCGCAAGACTTTTTCAAGGTACCGATCATCCAGGCGAACACCGATTATTCGGTGCGGGTAAGGGTTTGCAAGAATTTGGCGCTGGCCGCGGGAACGCTGCATGTGAATTTGAAAAGCGTAAGCGGCGCATTCACGACGGTGGGGCTGCAACTGACGGCCGCGCAAGTGACCACGGGATACGTGGAGTACACGGCAGACCTGACGGCGCCGCTGACCACGATTCCAGCGGACCTGGTGCTGCAGATTTATGCCGATGGAACGCCGACCAATGGCGGGGTCTTCTACATCGGCACCATTCAGATTTATCCGACGCTGCAGCCGTTTTTGAGTTCACAGCTGCGGTCAAGCAAAGCCGAGGATCCTGAGAGCTATGACGGGACGGACGGCTTCCTAAACATTGCGGAAAACGATGGGTACGCGGTGCGGAATTGCTACGAGCAGCGTGCGCGGCTGTATGTGGTGAAAGAGCATTCGCTGCACACCACGCAGGATGACGGAGTGAACGAGCCGGCGCAATGGACGATTGATCGGGTATCGGCGAAGGTCGGAACGCCATCGTGCAACGGAGCCGGGCTTGGCGAGGATTGGGCAATCATCGCGGATCGGAATGGGCTGTACATCACGCGCGGCGGCGAACCGGTAAAGATTTCGCAGGAAGTGGGGCACAGCGCAAGCGGGCAGACGCTGGCCTGGGACCAGATCAACTGGCAGTACGGGTCAACGCTATGGGTGCTGGTAGACACGGAAAAGAAAAAGATTTTGGTCGGCGCGCCGTTTGGAGCGGCAACGACACCGAGCGCGGTGCTGATGATGGATTATCGCGACATCGATTCCGAACAGGGAATCGAGACCAGTCCAGCGATCCGGCTGAGTTATCGCGGGCAGAAGATTGTGAGCGACAAAAGCCGGAAGTGGAGTCCGTGGAGCATGTCGGCAAATAGCTGCGCGCTGATCGAGCGTGCGGACGGAACCGCGCACATTTGGATGGGAGCTGGCGCGGGAGTGCCGGCAGGAACGGACACTGGGTACATCTACGACTTGCTGGAAACGCAGCTGACGGACTACACGACGAAGCAGCAGATTCCGAGCTATTACACGACAGCGTTCATCCCGCAGCGGGAAGCGAACCAGGCGACACAGAGCCACGAACACCGCAAGTTTTTCCCGTACCTGGCGACGTACATCGAAGGTTCGGGATTCGTGAATTTCACCGCGCATGTGAACTCGCTGAACTTTACACAGCAGCTGCCATCGCTGATTTTGTCGAACCCGGCGTACGGAGATTTGGAAATGACGCTGAACGTGCTGGGCGAGCGAGTGGCGTGGAAGATTTCGCAGAGTGGGGCGGCGAGCTGGTTCCGGCTGCAGAAGTTTACGCCGGCGATGATGGGCGCGCCGTGGAGTCCGGTTCGTGGCGTGAATTAGAGCAGTCCTGTTTGGAGCAGAAAACGGGAAAACCGTGAGCAAAAAACTGACAAAACTTTGGCTAACTTTAGCCGCTGTGATGCTGGGGTGTGTCTTCGCGCCGGCTGCGAGCGCCCAGGGCGGGCCGATCAATAGTATAGCTCTACGGTATACGCCGAGCGGGGTGCAGTATTTCCCCGGAGCGACGATCACGATTTGCGCGTCGAATGCGACGATACCGCTGAACGGAGTGTGCACGCCGGCGGAGAATGATGCGAACTGCTGTTTTACGAATGCGGCGATGACGGTGGCCAGCCCGAATCCGACGGCCGCGGACACTTTTGCGAACTATCCACCGCTTTTCGGGACCCCTGGAAACTACATCGTCTGCATTTCAGGGAACAATGCGACGCCGAGATGCAGCCCGTATGTGATTCCCTGCGTACCGAGCGCCGTGGTGGCGGGGTGTGCGACAAATGCAGGAATAGCGCGGCTGCAAATTTCCGGGACGCCGCTGGTGAGCGGGGATTTCAGCACGCCAAGCGCGGGAGGATGGGGAACCGGCGCAACGATTTCGAGCATTGCAGGGAGTGACAGCGGGTTTCAGTTTACGATCACGGCGGGAACCAGTCCGAGCATAGCGCCAACCATCACGCTGACGTTCCATGATGGGCCGTGGACGGCGATCAACAGCGTAAGCGCGAACTGGATTGCTGGAACGGGGAATGTGGCCGATGTCCAGCAATCGAACAACCTTTCTTCGATCACGCTGACGTACCTCGATCTGCCGGTAGCGACGAAGACGTACACCTTCAGCGTGCTGCTGTCTGGGCGGTCGAACGTAATTCCGGTGACGAGTGTGGTGAATCCGGTGGTGTTGAATCCGAGCGGGTTCCAGACGATCACGGGTTTTGGTTTGGGAGTGCCGTCACTCACGTCGACGGGGCTTTCGACATTCAACGCAGGGATAACCGGAACGGGAAACATCGGGAATCTGGATTTAGGCAGCGCAGCGCTGGGCGCGTCGCATACCTGGAGCGCGGCGCAGACGTTTCCGGCAAGCTCGATCGCGTGCACGGTATTGATTGGCGGATGCCCGTCGGGCGGAACGACGGTCAGCATCAATGGGGTGTCGCAAGGCAGCGCGGTAAATCTGGGAGCTCTGCCGTCGGCGGACGCGAACAATGTGCAGGTGGTGTGGAAGCAAGGTTCGGGCAAAGGATCGGGGGAAGTGCCGGGATCGGGAAATGGAAGCCAAGTCTGCACGGTGGCCGGATCAATGAGCGGCGGGCACCTAGTGGCGATCGACGCGAACGGGAATTGCATCGACAGTGGATTTCCGATTCAGAACCACTACACGCTGGCCAGCGACGTGTCGGTTAGCGCGGCGACGATTACCACGCTGAAAAGCGCGACGATTACGATGCCGTCGACTGGCTGTCCATGTCGGGCAGATGTGCGATGGGAATTTGGAGCGACAACCTCAAACGCAGGCGGCGTTGAGGCTTGGGTGAGCGATGGCACGAACAACTTCGCTCCTGGAGGAGCGAACACCACCGGGTCAGTAGGGCCGCCAACGCAGTTTCATGCAAAAGGCGGCGAATATTCACTTGGAACAGCGTATGCAAACGGCGCAAACGTGACATTCACCTGGAAAGTGGAGAGTGAGCAGGCGATCACGGTGAGGCAGTCATCGCAATTTGCGCCGGTTGGGGCTTACCTGGACATCACGATTTACCCGAGCAACTAGAACCATGAAAAAAACGAACATCTTAATCGCAGCGCTTTTGGCGCTGCTGGGAGTGGTGTATCCGGCGAATGGGCAGACCAGCCGAAGCGGACGGATCACGCAAGGACCGCTGGCAGCGCAGCCAAACTGCACGGTGCCGGCAAGCCCTGGAGATTTTTATGTGGCGACGGACCAGACACCGGTGCAAGTGTCGGTGTGCAGCTCGACCGGATGGACATCGGTAGGCGGACTCGTCGGCGGCGGGATCATTGGCAGTCTTCTGACGGCAAGCTCGCCGACCGCTTCCGTTTTTCAAGTGGGAGGGGTGCCACTCGGCAACGGGAACGCCCCGGTTACCACTTGTGCGCCATATGTGGTGAAGGCGGATGGCGGATCGCCTGTGGCGACGCTCGACCGCGGCACGCTCATCGTAATTCAATCTGCCAGCGCGTGCACGGTGACGCTGCCTGATCCTACCACGCCAGGGATGGGCGGTTATTTCCCGTTCAAGATTATGAACGCGGGAGCCGGAACGGTGACGGTGAATCACGGAGGGACGGCGACGTTCACCGTGGTCAACGGGCTAACCACGACTACAGGGGCGACCAGTTTCAGTGTGGTAGCGTCTCAATTCGGCTGGGTGAATTCCGACAACGGAAATTGGTGGGTGCAAATCGTACCCGGCGGGTCCAGCGGAGTGACCAACCGCGATGTGACCGGCACAACCAGCACGGACACGGTGCTCGCGGGCGATTGCAATGGCAATGCGATCACGCATAAGGAGTCGGTGGCGAATGCGACGACGCTGCCGACGGCGACGACGCTAGGCGTAGCGGCTTGCACGTTTACGATCGCGAACAACACGACTGGAACGCCGTCTGATGTGACAGTCACGCCGACGACGTGGACGATTAATGGAAACGCAAATTTCCCGATTCACCAGAATCAGACTTGCCGGTTGACCGTGGATGGCGCGACGAACTGGAAGACGGACTGCGCGGAAGGGCCCTTGACTGCGAGTGGCAACGCGACACTCGTTCGCACGCCGCACTCCACGGCACTGAGTATCGTTGGAGCGGACAACGGGAATCCAGGCATCAATTTCATTTACGCGACTTCTTACGGCGTTAAGGGTGGCGGAGCGTTCACCGCTGGGGATGGACATACAACGAGTGGGAGCGCAACCGTAACCTCAGCGTCGGCAGTGTGGACTCCGGCGATGGTGGGTTGGATTCTGAAAGGCGCTACCAGCGCAGGGTCGTTATTCCCAAATGGAACCACCGTTTTGTCGGTGACCAACGCGAATACGCTGGTTGCTTCGCAGAATGCCATCGGCACCACGACTGCAGGGAATCTCGGAGTTTTTCCGCAAGATGAAACGGCAAACATCACCGCTGCGGTGAACGCGATGGCCGCGCTGCAAAACTGCGGAACTGTAGTGATGCCAAGCGGCGCATCGTTGGTTAGCGGGGCAGTCGGGAATCTCTCGGCTACTCCAACCGCATGCCAAGGGGTCAACGGGCAAGGCCCATTCCCGATTATTCAAGGGCAATCAGCTGAATCATTCGGAAAAGGCGGGACACAAATCGTTGGAAGCCCCGATTTTGATTTCAGCACCTGTACCAATTTTGTTCCCTGTCTATTTAACAACGTTCAAATTGCAAATTTGAATATAAATGGGTTGGGTCTAAACACACTGCCAGCAGCGGCACAAAACAAAGTACTCGTTGGATCAGAGCCGATTCATGATTTTGGTATCTATGGTTGGGGGTCGCCGTCAATCACTGGCTTCACTGCTCTTAGCATGAATAATGGCGGTGGTACTTCCTGTTTTACCTGCTTTATTGATAATACAGGAATTGTAACGATTGGGAATTTTGGAACGTTCTCTGGGTATGTCGAAGGCACTTCGTATGTCCAAATTAGTGCCGGAGGACAGTTAACGCTGCTTGGTGCAGGCACTGAAATTGATGGCGTGAACCTAAACGGTTCCGGGGCGCAGATTTGGTGTAGCGACGGGCAAAGAATCGTTGGCAATGTCAACGGGACAAATTTTGGCGAAGCGATACGCTTTTCGAGTTCTGGAGGCACAGCTTATTTAAACGGTTGCAATGTGATCGGAGCTTCAGGGCAAATGATCACCTTTGCTGCTAGCGGTTCAGTGTATGTCCACAACACGCAATTTACCGGGAGCAGCGGCGGATTCCTTTTCAGCAACGGCGCTGGCCAGAATTTCTACAACCTCGGTGGAAACTCGTATTCCGGTACGCTGACGTCCACCACCGTTTCAGGGCTGAGCATCATCGCCGGAAGTCCAAACGACGTTTTCGGGTCGTGCACTGGGACAGCAACGTCCTCATCGGGATCTGCGTTTGGTCTGTACGGGACGGGACCAAATGAAACTATAACCACCTGCACTTCCGCGACGATTGGCTCAGGTAAGCCAGCGTCAGGTCCCGGAACGGTCGTTGGACTGTACGCCACAGCTTCTCATGCCGGGGTAAACGGGTCATCCGGGGTCGTGACCCTACTTAAAAATGGCGCCACGACAACCCAAACCTGCACCATTGGAACCGGCACCGCCTGCAACGATTTTGCGCATCCAATTTCCTATGTTCAAGGCGACTTACTCTCGCTTCAGTACACAACCCAGAACAGCGAAGTCTTGGCGGGCGTTCAAGCAGTGGCGATTACTCAATGAAAAAACTTTTCCTAATCGCCGGAGTGCTGGCACTGCTGACGCCGATGGTGCAAGCGAAGCCGTGCGTGAAGCGGGCAAGCTTTTGGGTTGGTGAAGGCGTCATCCTGGGCAGTGTGACCGCCGATGATTTGACGAGCGCCAAATATACGGGGCCGAACGCTGAATCGAATATCGGGAGCCATCCGAGCAACCGGCAAATCGCGTTGTTTGGCCTGCTCTCAGCGGGCGTTGAGTCGGTGCTCAATCTCGCAGCTTGCCACGTGGCTCATCACGTTCCTATAGCCGCGTCCTGCACCGACCACATTGACTCCAAGGGGCACATCCGCGAGCACTGCACGGAATACGTGGAAGACAAGCTCGGGTGGCGCATCGTTGGCGGCGCTGGAATCCCGGCAGTGACCGGAATCATTTATGGATATTTCGGAGCGTACGAAAACTCGCAGCTTAGCGCGGGGCATGCGGCCGCGAGGAACTACCAACTGAAATGAGAAAGTTTCTCCCAATCCTGCTGCTTTTGCTGCTCGCGCCATCGGCTCGCGCAACCGTGCGCACGTTCTATATCGACTACGGCTCAGGATCGAATTCCAACGCCGGGACGCAGGCGTCGCCGTGGAAGTCGCATCCGTACATGCAAAACGCTTCTGGATGCGGCGGCGCTCTCCCGAGCTACACGCATCAAACTGGCGACCAATTCATTTTCAAGGGTGGAGTGACGTGGCCAGCGGCCTGCTTCGGGATGAACATCCCGAGCGGCGGAAGTTCCAGCACCCCTGATTATTATGGAACCTGTGGCGGGCAATCTTCCGCGCCTGCTGCTTGCAGCGGAACGACCTGGCCCGCGAGTGGCTGGACGCGGCCGGTTTTCAATCCTTCCACGGCACCGACCGGGGTGAGCACTCCGGGCGGCACATCGCAAGCCGTCATCACGATACAGGCAAATTACGTCACGATCGATAACCTTGAAAATTCAGGGCAGTACATTCCTTACGCCAACTCTCTCATTTTCGGCGGGACGGCATTTGTAAACGCCTATGGCAGTTCTTGCGGCTCCTACACCGGAATCTTGATCGAAAATATTTACTCGCACGGGTTTTTCTCGAATGACCAATTTTCCAGCACCACTGGATACGGCAAATTTGACGCTGGAAACGCAGCGGGCTGTGGAGTGACGGAACAAAACTCCACCATTGATGACACAGCGGGATATGCCTACAACCAGAACGGCGTGAAGATCACGACGCCTATAGGCGGAGCTTGCCGGAATTGCGCGACAGTCACGAAAAACACATTCGCAAACGTCATCGCGGCTTGCTTCACCGTCCCCGTCTGCACCTACAACGAAGGCTATGGAGCCTCGCAGACGTACTGGTATCTCGCGGTCAGTAGCGGCGGCTTTGGGATGTCGTCTTCGGTTGCCCCACACACCCAGTTAGCCGAAGACGACTATATCAGCGACACGGTGAGCGAGATTATCGCCTTCAATTATTTTCACGACAGTCCGAACGCCGGGGTGTGCGTCTACGTTCCCTATTGGGCGCGGGTATACAGAAACGTCATCAAAAACTGCGCTCAGTCGATTCTGCTCGGCAACTACGCGAACGTCGACACGAGCAGCATGGTCGGCTACACCGTTCTCAACACCGTAGATTGTTCGGCTGGCGGCGACTGCCTCAATAAAGACACCAAAGGCGCGGGGAAGGGCACGCTGTACCTGGAAGACAACATCAGCATCACCAACGGGACGGCATCGAACATCACTCAAGGCACATGCACCACCTGCATGACCACGCTGATTACCAGCAGCAACGCCAGCTATACGATGCCGACATCGGAAGCGACGACCTACGGTTTCACGGCGCCGACCAAGTATTACCCGACGAACGTCAACGATGCGAACGTGAACGCGCAGGCCAACAATAAAACCAGCCTCACTTCAACACTTCCGGGCGTGAACACCGATCCGCAGTGTGCTCCGTGGTTCGGAGCGAGCTGCTTGACGGCATCCGCTACGCTCGCGTGGGATAAGGGAGCCTTCTGCCTGAGTAATTGCTCTGGCGCATCCGGGCCTGCCTTTGCGTGCAGTCCGGCTTCGATCAACTGGCCGAATCAGCCGTTGGGCTACAGCTTCAATCCGGCCATCTCGACAACGTGCAACAACAATGGCGGGTCGACGCTTACGATTTCGTCTATCGCACTGTCCGGCGGAAACGCTGGCGACTTCGCGTTCACCACGTCGCCGTCTGGCGGAAATTGCGGGACGACGGTGGCGGCTGGGAGCAGCTGCACGATTTCGGTGACGTTCACGCCAAGCGCGCTGGGCTCGCGCACGACAACGCTAGTGATCACGGACAACGCTTCCACTTCGCCGCAGAATGTGGCGATTTCTGGAACCGCCAGCTATTTCGTGCAGGGCTGCACGTCATTCACGGCCGGGCCGCAGGGCTCGACCTCTTGCACGTTCCCGGCAAACCAGATTGGCAAGTCTAACTACTGCACAGCCTTCCTCTACGACACATCGGATACCATCACCACGATGACCGACGGAACGAACACATATAACCCCGTCGCTGCCCAGACAACACAGACGAGCAACGGAATTCAGCGGAGTTTTCTGGCGACATCGATCGCCAACGGTTCAGCTCCGACGGTGACCGCGAATTTTGGAAGTTCTTCGACGCATCATGGTGGGTTGAATTGCGGCGAGTACATCGTGGTGAACGCCCTAGACCAGACTACAACAGCGACGGGGAACAGCAACGCGCCCAACAGCGGGAACTTAACCATTGCCGGGACGAATGAAGTGCCGGTGGGCACGGTGATTTCTCCTACGCAGGTGGCTAGTCCGTCTGCCGGCTGGACGCAACGCGGGACAGCGGATAATTTTTACGCCGACCAGATTCAAAACGCGGGGACTTATGCTGCGACTGCATCGTTTCCGAGCGCGGATTACTGGATTGCCCAACTGAGCATCCTGACAGCCAGCGCGCCGCAAGTGGCGACACCAACGTTTTCGCCCGGAGCCGGCACGTATACCAGTACACAGACTGTGACGATTTCCGATGCGACCGGCAGCGCGACGATTTGCTACACGACAGATGGAAGCACGCCGACCGCGAATGGGGCCGGGACGTGCACTCACGGAACCACCTACTCGGGAACGGTCAGTGTATCGACAAATGAAACGCTGAACGCCATCGGATCGAAGAGCGGCGATACCGATAGCGGAGTTGGCAGCGCGACGTACGTGATCGCTCCGGTGATTACCACGCCGACGTTTTCGCCGGTGGCTGGGACGTATTCCGGGCCGCAGACGGTGACGTTCACGTCGAGCGGATTCAGCCCGACGTTTTGTTCGACGCTCGACGGTTCGACGCCGACAACGAATGGCGCGGGCAGCTGCACGCATGGCGCGAGTGGAGCGAGCGTAACCGTGAACGCCAGCCTGACGGTGAAGGTGATTGCCACGGAGGGTGGCGACACCGACAGCAGCATGGCTTCCGCGGCGTATACGATCACCGTGCCGCAAGTCGCTACCCCGACGTTTACGCCAGGACCACCGGCGGCGAACACGGCCTACCATTTCGCGGCGACGATCACACTTTCATCGGCGACCAGCGGAGCCACGCTTTGCTACACGCTGGACGGGTCGACGCCGACAGCGAACGGCGCGGGAACGTGCACTCACGGAACCACGCTGGCAAATGGCGGAACAGTCGTCTTGAGCAATACCTTCACGACTTTGTCGGTTATGGGATCACAGAGCGGATTCAGCGACAGCGGCGCAAATTCGGCGCTGTTCATCATCAGCGGAGCCAACACTTCGCCGACGCCGACGTTGTCGGTCATTGTAATGTAAGCGGGAAACCCGATGAAAAAATGGGAATTGTGGTTGCGTGGCGGAATAGCTGCCGCGGTTAGCGGAGCTGCGGGCGGAGTGTTGACCGGGCTCGCTGCGGTGGGAATCGATCCAACGCACTTCAATTTAAGCAGTGGACTCGGGCAGACCATGCGGATCGGGATGGCCGCAGCGCTGATCAACGCGATTATCGGGGTTGCGGCGTATTTGCAGAAGTCGCCTTTGCCAGAGGCTTAATCCTTCTGGAGCGGGAAACGGGAAAGGCAAGACGGGAAAAACTGAATGCCGGTAGTTGGATCGACTGCGTATGACACAGCGCGGAAGATCACGCAACTGGTGCGCGCGCTCTTGAACGATTTGGGAGCGCTCTCGATCGCGGTGGGCATTGCGAACATTTCGCGGAATACGGCGAATTCGACGGTGACGGTGACGACCAGCGGGCCGCACAACCTGGTGCCAGGAGATTTCCAACTGATTTCGCAAGTGACGGGAGCAGCGACGCCGTTCAATGGAACATTTCAAGTGGCGACGGTGATTAGTCCGTTGCAGTACACGTTCACGCAAGCAGGGCCGACGGAAAACGGAGTTGGCGGGCAGGTGCAGGGAATCGGGATTGGCGCGTTTTATACCGATTCGGTGCTGATGCCGTATGTAAATTCCGCCTACCGCGAAGTGCAGAGAAAGTTGCTGGCGGTGGGAATGCCGCTGTTCAAGGCGGATGACGTGTTTTTGGTAGTGCCGGCAGTGAGTGCGCCAGATCCGAGCGTGCAGGTGAGCATTACCGACGCAACGCCAGCGCCGAATCAGTTGCCGGTGGATTTGCTGGAGCCGGTGAAGATTTGGGAACGAATCAACCTCAGCGCCGACGATTTTGAAGAGATGACCGATTTGACGGAGCATGGCGGGCTGCCGAGCCGGCCGCAGGGGCAGGAGCTCGGCGTGTGGGAATGGCGCGACGACGGAATTTACTTCCTGGGCGCGCTGGTGGATACGCAGATCCGGCTGCGGTACGTGAAGGCGTTGGTGGATTTGACGGATGGCACGTCGAATGTGGGGATTCGCGGAAGTTCGGACGCGATTGCGTATCGCGCGGCGGCAGCGGTGGGCGGAAGCAGAGGCAATCCGTTGGCGGAGAAGTGGGATGACGTGGCGACGGACGCGATCGAGGATTTGATCAATCAGCAAGCGCGGCGCGGGCAGAGAAGCGGAAGCCGGCCGCGGCCGTATTCGCGGCGCAGCGGAGTGACACCGTTTTAGAGATTTTCTCTTGAAAGGAAAAAGCAAATGCCAATCGCAGTGACAATCAGCAAGGTGGAAGCATCGGGTCAGAACTTGTACGCGCAGGGGTACTTGACGTTTTCAGGGAATTATTCGACCGGCGGGGACACGCTGGATTTCACGCAGGCCACGGCGGACCCGTCGTTCCAGGGATTGAATCCTCAGATCGAGAGTACCGGCCCATGCGACGGCTTGGCGGCGTGGAGCGTAAACGGGAATTTGTTGTTTCAGTATGTCCCGATCCAGGGAAATGCACTGAATAACAACAAAGTTAAAGTCGGCGCCTCGGGCACGTTTGGGACGGAGTTGGCGGCGGGCGCGTATCCCGCAGGCGTGACGGGCGACAAGGTCGCCTGGACTGCAGCTTTCAAAAAAATGATTTAACTGGGGCGGACCATGCCTTTGACGGTGATGGAGCTCGCGGAGCTGCTGACGCGCGACCCCTATGTGCATAGTGTGATCAAAAAGATTGTGGATCACATCAATGCCACGGAGAAAATCACCGGAGTGGCGAAGACCGGAACGCTGCCGGCGCCGGCGACGCCGGGGCAAATCAGCGTAACCGCGGCGAACGGCTTTTTTGACGTGGCGCTGCAAGACAACAGCGAAGTGCAGCCAGGGATTGCCTACTTTCTGGAGTGGGACACTTCGCCGGGATTTACCAATGCGCACACCATTTCGCTGGGCCCGGCGCGAAACCATCACGAATATCTGGGCAACCTGACGCTCTATTGGCGCGGGTACAGCATGTACCTGGGCAGCAACGATCGCAGCGGGTACGTGGTGTTTGGCGGAATCAACAATCCAACCGGAGTGCCGGGCGGCGGAGCGATCGCGCCGCCGACGGTGCAGAAGACGCAAGGAAGCGGAACCAGCCAGGTGCCGGGCTACGGCTACGGAAAAGTAAAGAATCCGCGGCTGATCAATTTGCTGTGATGAAGGTACGCGAGTACACGCCGGCAGATCTCGAGGCGCTGAAGCGGATCCATGCCGAGCAGGGAATCGATTACAACTTCCCGGATCTAAGCGACGAAATGTTCGTCGCGAAGATTGTGGTGGAGAACGACGAAGGCGCGATCGAGCAGGCAGCGCTGCTGAGGCTGACCAGCGAAGCGTATTTGCTGATGGACAAGGCGGCGGGAAGTCCGCAAAGCCGGTGGGAAAAGCTGAAAATTTTGCATGAGTTGACGCGGCGCGAAGCGAAGCGGCTGGGATTGTTTGATGTACACGCATTTGTGCCGAGGGATTTGCCGGCGGCGTTCATTCGGCGGATGAAGGCGATGGGCTGGACGGAAGAAAAGTGGCGCTGCATGTGGCGGAAGGTCGAGGGCTAAAAAGATGGCGAGAGGGGCACAAAAATCAGCTGAGGACATGAGCAAGAGCGGATACGGCGGCGCTCAGCAGTTCAACACGAATTTGGAGACCAGCAACCAGCAGCTGCAGAGCTATTTGCTGCCGCAGTATCAGAACCTGATTCAGAATCCGGGTTATGACCAGACGACCAAGAATGCGATCACGCAAAATTCGGAGGGTGCAACCGCGGCGACCTACGCATCGGCGGGAGATGCGCTGGCGCGGCGCGCGGCGCGAACCGGAAACACGGCCGGCGAAGTAGCGGGAATGGACCTTCTGGCACAAAACAAAGCGAAAACGATGTCAGGAGTTGCGGCGGGAGACCAGATTCAGTTTGCGAACCGCGCGAAGAGCGATGTGAGCCAAGGACTGAAGGGCGCGAGCGAACTTTATGGGATGGACACGAATTTGCTGGCGAGGAGTCTGGGGCTGCCGCCGGAATATCTGCAGCAGTACAACAATGGGGCGAACCAGAAAAGCCAAGGCGGGTTGAGTTGGAGCTGGAACAACGGGTTGGGAATCAACGCACCGCTGTAATGGAGTTCTGTGATGGCGTGGGATGAAGCAACAGGAATCGATGCGGTCGATGAGCAACTGCTGAAGGCGGGTGTGCCTCGGCAGGTGCTGGCGAGTCTGGCGGCGAGATTGAATCCTGCGGCGGCAGCGCGCCCGAATGTACCGCGCTTTACCGGGCCGCGGCCTGGCGTGCAGGATGTTCCAGCCCCGGCAATACAGGCGAATGCAGGGCAAGCGCCGGCGGGCGTACCGTCATTTACCGCTGCGCAGCCGAAGCCTCCAGTGCAGGTGGGAAGTTTCCCAACACCGGCGGCGCCATCGTTTACGCAGCGGTTTCAGGATGCGGTGTCGAGCGGTCAGCAACAAGTTGATACAGCGCAGCAACGAGTGCAGCAAGCCCAGCCGAGCGGATTGCGGAAGCTCGGGGCGATTTTGGCGGGAGTCGGTACAGGCGTCCTGGGAGGAGGGCGCGCTGGAATGGCCGAAGCGCAGCAAATTTGGAATCAGCCGAAGGCGGAAGCGCAAGCCGAGTTGGCGCGGACGCAAGCGACGGCAGACCAGAATGTGAACGCGGTGAAGACAGAAGCGGGGTTGCAGAAACAGGACGATGCGGGGCAGTTCGACACGCCGGAAAAGCGGCGCGCATACCTGGAAGCGCATCCGGATGAATTTGCCGGAGCGGACCAGTTTCAAAAGAACGATTTCGTTTTGGCAGGGAAGTTTCCACAGCGAGAGCAGGCACAGAAGCCGGAAGACGTGGTGCACGCGTACAGCGATGCGCTGGCCTCGGGAAACACCGCGGAAGCGGAGCGATTGAAGCCGTTGGTGCAGCAGTACATGGAGACGACAGCGAAGCCGCAACGTGATCCCGCCGAGAAGAGCACGAAGGAACAGCTACAAGCGCAGATCGCCGCGGCGGATGCGAAAGGCGATAAGACAGCCGTAAAACAGCTGCAGGCGCGGCTGAAGGCCATTGATCCCGAAGGCCAACAGCGAATTGTGATTCAGCAGAATCGCGCAGCTGCGCCGGGCGCGACGGCCGATGATCCGAAACAGATTGCGGCTGCGATTATCCGTGGAGAACAGCCGCCGGATTTGAAAGGGCTATACCGGTCCAATGCACCGGTGCGAGCCGAACTAGCGCGACAGGGATTTAATCTCGCGAAGGCCGATGAGGACTGGCACGCAACGCAGAAGTATCTGGCGACGCTGAATGGGTCGCAACAGACGCGGTTGCGTCAGGCCGTTGAATCCACGAAGGGCTATCTGGGGCAGGTGGAAGACATTTACAACCAGTGGCAGCAAATCGGAGCCTCTGTGGGGTGGAAGACATTCAATAAGGGGTCTCTGGCGGTGGCGAAGCAGCTGCCTGGGCAAGCGGGAGATTTGGCGCATCGGCTGGAAGCGCGAATCGCGGACCTGACGTCGGACTTGGGAACAGTTTACAAGGGTGGAAACAGCTCGACCGATGAATCGCTGAAACTGGCGGCGAAAAACCTGAGCGCCGACTGGAACGAGAAAACTTTCAGGGATGCGATCACTGACATCCGCAAGAGCATTCAGATCCGCGAAAACTCGATGAAGTTCACGGGGCCCGCCGGGGTGAGTGAAGGGAACGCCTACACGCCGCCGGCAACGAATCCGCCTGCTACAAATCTTCCGCCTGGTTGGAAATGAGCACAGCAACACAACCGATTGCAGCTCAGGCACCGCCACAAGAGCAGGAGTGGAACCCTGTCCAGGAGCTGCGCAAGCGGTATCCGGGCGTGGCGAACGAGCCTGACCAGAAGATTATCCAGCATCTTTCCAACCCAGAAAATTTTCGCAGCGCATTTCCTGAATACGGCCATCTTGACGATACGACGATTGCGCGAAATATGTCGCGCTACGCGCAGCCTGCGCAACCGGCACAGCCGAAGGGATTGTGGGATCGAATCAAAGAGGCCAACAAACCGGCCGGCGAGAACGGTGATGCGAGCTGGTGGCAGAAGCTGGCTCCTGCGATCGCGATGGTCGGGCAGACCGCGGGAGCGGTGGGAGATTGGGCAAAGCAGAAAGCGGGCGAGCTGCAAACACGGGATTTGACGGAAGCGGCGCAAGGGAAGAGTCCGCGAAGCGGCTGGAACGCGTTGCGGCTGCATCCGGAAGATTTAGAGACGGCGGGAACGGCCGCGCGGATGGTGGGTGGACTGGCGCAGCCGAAGAGTGCGGCGTTGTTAGTGGCGGGAAAAGTCGCGCCTGAACTGGCCGGCGGGTACATGGCGGTCGAAGGGCTGAGCGGAGCGTCGGAGAACCGGCAAGCGATCAAGGATTTAGTGACGACGGGCCAAGCCGACCCGGACGCACTGGAACGGTTTTTTACGAGCGGCGCGGAAGCAGCAGGAGGAGCAGCGGGCGTCGGCGAGGGCATGAAGGGCGGAGTTGCGAACAGCGCTACCGGGAAAGTGGTGAGCGCTGCGAATCGCACAGTTCTAAAGCCGGCGGCAGAAGGCTTCACGATAGGAATGCCCGGCGAAGCGATGGTGAAAAAAGGCCTCGCGCCATACGCCAAACAGACCGGCTATGACGCCGCGATGAAACAAGCGACCGATGAAATTCTGAATTACCACAAAGATAGTCCAATCAAGACGGTGCGAGACCTGCACGAAGCTCTGCCTGAAATTCAGGAGCGTGTAGCCAAAGAGAGAATGAATCCGGTGGCGCAACGTCACGCGGACGAGCTCCTCCCGCAAGAGCGGTTAGACCGCGCGCGAGAGGCCGTCGAAAAAAGCGCTGGGCCGTTCGTGGAAGAGTTTGAGCCGCAACAAGCGCAGGAAGTGAAAGCACTGGCGGAAAAGATTGGGCGCGCGCGCACGATTGGCGAATTAATGGGCAAGGAGGCCAGCGACCGCGGCGGTCTGATGGGCTACATCAACGGGAAACTCGACTCGTATTTCGCGAAGTATCCAACAGCGCGCAATGCTGACTTGATGAAGAATCCAGACACGGCGGCATGGGCCACGGCGCGTAAGGCGATTCGCGATGAAGTTTTGGATCATTTGGAAGGGCAAGGCGAAACCGATATTCGGGACGCTCGCAAGACGTGGGGCGCGTTGGAAGAGTTGCAAAAGACGACAGAGCGGCGAGTGAACGTAAATGACCGCTCGAAACCGATGCCACTAGGGCGAATTCTCGGGCTGGTCGGAGCGCCGCTGACGGCAGGGGCGAGCATAGTGGCCGGGGAAATAGCAACCCACCTGAATAAGCCAGATGTGCTGGTTAGCCGCGGATTGAATCGGATGTTGCAGGAGCGGAATGGCGACGTGAAAGCCCTGACGCCGCCAACAAATAGTTCGGTCAGCATGCCTCCAGCGCGAGCTTTATCGGAAGCGCCGAAATCGCCGTCTGCCGTCAAGCTTTCGACGGACAGCATGGGAATTCGCTGGGCAGAATCTCCCCAGGGGTACCGGGTTTCGATTCCCAAGGGTGTACCGGAAGGCGATATCGAAAATTACGCGACCGGAAAGTTGTCTGAGCAGGCAAGAATACACGGTCAGATTCAGGAACGAAGCCAGGCAGCGCCGCGATTCACGAAAAAAGAAGAAGCGCCGGCTGGCGAGCGCACGCAAGAAGAGACGAATGCGATTCGCGCTGAACTCTCAGAGATGAAGTCAAAGTCTCGGAAGATGAGCGACAAATTCGCGCGTGCGCGGGACTGGCGCGCGGGAAACCAATATCGGGAAAGCATGGAAGCAGCGGATCGGCGTGCTGCGGAGCTGCAGGATGCGCTCGATACCGGGAAACGAATCAAGCTGGGATTGCGCGGCGCGACGCGGGATGAATTGACGGAAACGTACCGGAGCCTTAGTCCAGAACTGAAATCGCGCGTGGGCGAATTACTGCAGGAATATCAGATGACGACAGGACTGGCGCGGGAACGGTTTATCGCCGAGCACGGCTTGCAACCAGGGGCATGGAGAGGATTGCCGATCCAGGAAAAACTAGCGCGGCACGTACTGGCGAAGTCGAAGACGCGGGAGCCAGGCGAGGATGAAGAAGAAGGCGCAACGCACGGCGGAGGGCCATCGCCGTTCTAGCGATTAAAGGCGAAGCGGAGGATGCGGACGGCGACCCAGACGAACAGGGCGAGAGGGACGCCGAGTAAGAACGAGGTCAGGAGAACCACCGGAAGCGCGTCGGCGGATAGATGCGAAGTGAGCGTGCCGCTGCCAACGGCGACCAGGAGCGAGCAAGCGACGACGTAGAGAAGGAATTGGCGGAGACCGCTGCGGGCGGATTCACGAACGCGGATGAGTGGCGAAATTTGGTAGGGATGCACTCCGGAGATATTCACTCCGGAGTTTTTTTTTGTCAAGGAAAACCGATGGAAACCGTGGCGACACAGATAGCGCACTGGGCGACGCTAGCGGGAGTGCTGGCGTTGCTGGGGATGGCGCTGCAGCAGCACAAAGTGTGGGTGCGGCTGAAGGATCGCGTGAATTCGTTGTGGTACCGGCACTGCAGGGATACCGGAGAAAAGTACATTCCACTAGAAAACGGAAATGGGCGCAGCCACTGAGAAGCAGTCGCTGATCCTGGTGGCGAAGCAGATCGCCGGCAGGTTCAATCTTGACCCAGCGCTGGTGTGCGCCATCGTGGAGCAGGAAAGCGGATGGAACCCTTGGGCGATTCGGTACGAGCCAGCGTTTTTTGCGAAGTATGTTGCGCCGCTTTACACGAACAACAAGGTGAACGCGACGGAAGCGTATGCGCGAGGATTTAGTTGGGGACTGATGCAGGTGATGGGCCAGGTGGCGCGGGAAGTAGGATACGCGGAAGCGCATCTTGCGATGCTGTGTAATCCGCCGGACGGCTTAGCGGTGGGCTGTAAAGTGTTGCTGGAGAAAATTGGCAAGGCGCAGGGAGATGTGACGAAAGCGCTGCTGTTGTGGAATGGCGGAGGGAACCCGGTGTATGCCGCGCAGGTGCTGGCGCGGCAGGATAGATATCGATGAGCGAAATCACACTTCCTGTGGTGCGTCACGTACCAACGGCACTCAATGAAAAAGGAATCTCAAGGAGTTGGCTGAGGGTCGGACCGGATCCAGAGAAATTGAAGGAGCTGGGGCCGGGGATTGTGAAGACGCTGAAGGGTTTGGGAGTGGGGTCACTGGAAAGTTCGGATTTGCCGAGAGCGAGCGGGACCGCGAAATATTTGGCGGACGAGTTGGGCGTGCCGACGAAGAGCAGTTTTGATTGGCGGACGTGGAACAGCGGAAGCGATGTGAGCGGGAAGAAGGAATCAGAGACCATTCCGATCCGGCAGAAATATATTCGGCATTCGGACACCAAGCCGCGGGGCGGGGAAGAGTTTCAGGAATTCTTAGATCGCGCGGAGCCGGAGCTGAAGCGGGTGATCGCTGAAAACGGAAAGAATCCCGGCGAGCCAAAAGCGCTGGTGCTGCATGGCCATCACATGATGGCGCTGGAAGACATGATGAACGACCGGCCAGTGGACCCGAAGCGGTTGGAAACGCTGGACAAGGATTATCCGCCGGGAAGTGTAAGCGTGCTGCATATTGGGGACGGGGAAGCACGCCTGGAACGAATTCATCCGAAGGGCCAAACGGAAAAACTGTGAGATTCGCGGTGACGGCAGGGATCGCGTTGCTGGCTGGGGCGGGTGTGTGTGCCGAGCCGCCGAAAGTGAAATGCACGGCGGAGCGGCAGGAGTTTGTGGTGTTCGACGCGAAGACGAAAACCGAGAAGGGATACGAGAACTGGCATGTGACCTGCGCGATCAAGAAAGGCGGACAGGAAGTTTACTCGGGGCCGCTGGTGCTGCCTTATCCGGCAACGTTCCGCGATGCGATGGATGCGATCGAGGAGTTCAGGTCGAAGAAGGCGCCAGAGATTTTGAAGGGAAAGAAGTGATTAGTTTGCGCGCAAAGCTCGAGCTGCTCGCGGCCGTGATTCTCTTGGTGGCGGCGGTGCTGGGGTTTCGGACGTGGCTTAGCGAGCATGACCTGCGGATGAGGGCGGAAGCGCAAGCGAAGGCGCAGGAAGCGGTGCAGAGCCAGGCAGCGGCGCAGATTGCGGTGTTAGGGAAGCAGATGGCGGACCGGGATGCGGCTTACCAGGCACAACTCCGATCACTAGACAGTAGATTTTCACAGGCGCAGAGCCCGGATCAGATAGCTCAACTTGTATCGGGGTTGATGGGGTTAAAGCAGCCAATTCAGATAGTGACGCCGGCAGCGACGGCGGCGAATCCGAATCCGCAACCCGTCGCACAAGTGCCTGTAATGGATGCGCCACAGGCGAAAGCCTACATCCAAGAGTGCGAGGCGTGCAAGGCGGAAAGAGCGAAGCTGCAGGCGGACGCTGCGGATCGGGCGAAGCAGGCGGACCTGGCGCAGAAGCAGATTGAGGCGTTGAAGGGCGAAGTGACGACCTGGAAGACGGCTGCGAAGGGCGGCACGGTGCTGCAGAGGCTGGGGCGGGCTGCCAAGTGGGTGGCGATCGGCGCGGGAGCTGGGGCGGCGGCGCTGTGCGGGTCAGGGCATTGCAAGTAAATTCACGGAGGGAAAAATGAAGAAGCTGATTGTGGTTTACGTGGTGTTGGCGGTTGTGGCGTTTTTGTTTTCTGGAGTGGCTGAAGCGGGGGTGGTGCGGACTGGCGCGAAGGTGGTGAGCGCGACGGCGAAGGTGGTGAGCCATCCAGTGCGGCATCCGGTGAAGGACGGCAAAGCGGTGCGCGACGCAGTGAAAAAGGTGGTTTGGTAGAGCTTCGCAGTTTCCAGCCAGAACCCTGCAGCCAGCGTCCGGGACGGACGCCAGCACGGAATCCGTCCCGGATGCCTTCCCCTAGTCCTCTACCGGTGTGCATCGTAACATGTCTTGCTATAATCGAAGCGGCCGGACGAGCGCGGACGATTTGGAGCACTCCTCCCTGTTTTGTAAGCGGGGCGTCATACTCCATGGCGTTTAGGTCGCGTCCGGCCATCCAAAGCATCCACTGTGTTAGAATCCGCGCATGACGGATAAACAGGAGCGAGAGATTCGGTCGAAACTGCTCCTGGAACGCCACGATCTGGTACGAAGAATCGCCCTTGCCGAACGGGAGTATTTTGATGCTGCCGACGGCCTGTATAGCGTCAGCCAGCACATGGTCAAGAATCCGCGAATGTTCACGGCTGAGGATGAGGCGTTTCTTCAAAATGCGCCGGCCCTGGTTCCCGTCATTCACGACTATCTAGAAATGCACAAGCGCCTGGACGACCTGAATCGCGCGCTTGGAGGGGAGTGAGGATGAAACGCAAACTATACCTACCGCCTTCGGAGCACACATTTCCGCCTCCGGTCGAAGTCGTCATTCGGGTGCAGGGTCCTCTGGATGGCGTGCTACTTGAGGAGTTGTCAAGTCCAGCAGGTCGGAAACGAGCCCAGAAAGTGTTTCGCCGCAACGCGGACATTCTGCGGAGTACGCTTTTAATGGGTGTACCCGTAAGGGTCGAGCATGTGAAATCTGCTGCACCACGACACCGGCGCCGCACTTAGAGCATTTCGCGACCAAATACCTCGGCACAAACCACCTCCCGTAAGTCCTTCGTTTTGAATCCTGAAGTCCGCTTTTCCACACTCCCCGAAAAAATCGACGTAAAATAAAGGTGTTGGGATGGCCGGACGGAGCGAACGACTCCTCTCGCCGATTACTCCTCCCGCGTTGCTGTCACCAGCGTGGCGGGCTTGCAACTCGGCAAGCGTAGGTCACCTTTGTCCGGCCATCTCAACGCCATTTTCCACAGCCCCGAAAAAATCTTCAAAATTTATCAAAATTCCTCTTGACAAACTTTCAGCAATTTTGATAACTTGCGCCTATGCCAAAGAGCGACAAAGCTCTCGCGGCGAGAGTCAAGGAATTCAGAATCGTGCGCGAAATGACACAACGCCAAGCAGCTAGCCTTTTCCGTATCAGCATGGCGACGTTTGTTCGGATTGAGCACGGTCTGGGATGCAGTGACCTCGTTCGAGGGAAGCTCGAAAAAATCCTGACGCAGAACCAAGCGGCGGCCTAGTTATGCACAGCCATCCACAGACAGGGAATCCTCGGCGATTTTCAAGTAAACATAATATAACTACCTGTGTTTATAACGACTTACGTAACAAAGTACGTGATTTTTCCGCTTCTGCGAGCCGTTTAACCCAAACAGGCATTCGCCTTCTCTTTGCGGCAACCGCGACGGCGCGGGCTGCTTCTCTCAGCTGCGGCCGTTCTGGCGCATGCGCTTCAATCATTCCTGCGGCGAGTTCTTCCGCCCGCGCGGTCACAAATTCTTCCATCAGCTGGATCAAAGCCTTCCGGAAATTGGCGACGCGGTTGAGCCTGGTCAGCCGGAATTCGGCGATCTGGCCTTTGTTGAGAGTGAGCAGGTACTGCACGACGCGGCGGTCACGTTCGTCTGCGGTGAGTGGGTTACGCATGGCGAGTCCTTCCGACCTGAAAGGCTTTGAGAAGTTTTGCGTTACTTGTGCACGGCTGCAACGGTACGGAAGTGCCCGGAGAATCCGTACCAAGGTGCCAGCATGATTGAACCGCACTACTCATTGCGGCGGGCGGCGAAGTTGACCGGGATAAGCCGGCCAACGTTGAAGAAATGGCTGCGCGAGGATTTGGGCGTGGTGCTGCCGCCGATAACGCGAGGCAGCAAAGTGCTGATAAGCGCGAAGGAGCTTGAGTTTGTGATTCGCCGGCGAAGTCTGCGCCTGGCGAGAGGCTGAGGGAGAGAGCGCGGTGAGAGATGGAGAAGCGAACCGGACGGATCGACGTGCCAAAGCAATTGCGCGTCGCGGACGGACTTGGCCGAGCGGTTCGGCGCATTGCGGAACGGGAACGCCGGCCAGTGGGACAGCAAATGGTGGAATTGCTCACGATGGGAGTTGAGCAGTACTTGCGCGAAGGTGGCAAGGAAGATCGCGGACTTTTTAGTCAGGTCTTGTCAGATTCGGTCAGGTTGTAGCAGTTGGAGTCAGAAAAGGTTCAGCCAAAAGAGAGAGGAGCACGACCATGGAGAGGATGTGTGTCTGCGGACACCCTGAAAGCGAGCACGAGAAAGGCAACGGCGGAAGGCTGATCTGTTTTCATGACGACAATCCGGACGATACCAAAACGCCCGTGTGTGGCTGCATGAATTTTCAGGAAGCGGCGAAGACGGAAGCGGTGTCTGCCTGAAATGTGCAGCGCTTGCCAAGGCGATTACGAAGGCGCGGACGTGGTAAGACCGGCGCGGAAGTGGCAGCACAGCCGCAGACCGGTCGTGAACAAGGGAGGATGCAGCGATGAGCGCGACGTCACCAGTGAAGGAATCGATCGAGACGGCGGCGTTGAAAGTTTGGCGTTACCCGATACCGGCGACGCCGCGAACCAAGCCAGATGAAGGGTTCACGGTAAAGATGCCGGCGGGAGCGCTGATTGTGGATGTGCGGCGCGGGTCGCAGAGCGGCGAGATATTCGCCTGGGTCAATCCGCGCATGGCGGAAGAGACGCGGTACTTCGTTGCGGCAAAAACGAATTTTCCGTTGCCGTCTCCGGAGCCGGATTTCGCGAAGATGCTTTATGTGGGCAGCTGGGACGGTTACGGAGAGACCTGGCACCTGTTTGAACTAAAGAAGGAACGCGAGCCCGGAGAAGAGGGATGAACGAGAACCAGAAAAGGTTAGCCGCGGCGCCGGTGGCGGAAGACGACACCGAAACGTTTGTGGGGCCGCCATGGATCCGCGAAGCACGGCAAAGGTTTTTGACTGAAGAGGACCTGGTAAACCAGGCGGAAGCGGATCGGCAGCGTCAGATAACGCAACGCGAAATGCGCGCGGCGCAGATTGCTGGCTGGTGCGTCGCCGGGGTTGCCGCGCTGTTAGGAGTGGTGTTTATCGGCTTGGCGATCTGGTTGGCGCACCAGTGATCGCCGAAGTGAAGTTGCGCGGGAAGCACATTGCAGCGATTGGAGTGAGTTGGTTTTTGTGGGCGTGGTGGGTGGTGAAGTCGGTGAGCAGCGGGATCGGGCAATAGGAGAGAAGCGATGGCGGGAACACAGACAGTGCGCGAGCGGTTGATGACGGACCGTAAGATTCCGGGCAACGGCGTGAATGGTGCGATCACTCACGCGTTTGTTTCTGGCGAGAAGCTGCGCGAGGCGGCGCAGTACGCGAAATCTTCGCGGCTGTGCCTGTTGAACTGGACCAAGCAGGTCTACGCGAACCAGGACAACGTGGACGCAAACACGGAGCATGTGGAGGAAGTGTTGGGACTTGCGCGGCAGTTTGAGAATTTGCGGATGCGACTGGAAGCGAAAGCGAGCGTCTTTGGAGCTTAAGAGTTTCGGTTCGGCGATACGAAAGATTCCCTGGCGAGGGCTACTTAGATCGTTCGGGCCGAATATATCTGGGCGGCAGGGGCTGCGTTTCAGCGGTTGAGTGAAGCCGCTAGAAACGCGCAAGTCCCGCAATCTTAGGTCGCGCCTATGACGCGGAACCTCTGCCAACCAGTGAACTGCAGGCGGGAAGAAAAAGCAAGAGCGGTGAAGAGGCGGCTGTGGAAAGTCAGTTGGAGTTTAGTTGGGAGGAAAAAGCGATGTTAACAGCGGAACAGTTGGCGGAAGCGAAACAAACGTTGGCGGCGGCAGCGCAGGCGAATGGGAATTCACCTGCTGGGTGGGCGCCGGCGGCACCACCAGCACCGATCGCAGCGGCGAGCTCCTGGGCGCAACCGGCGGCCGTGGCAGCACCGGGTCCGGAGAAAGTGTTGGTGCCGATGAAGCTGCAGGCGCCAGGCGGAGGAACGCTGCGGATTTATTTCCAGTTTCCGGGAGAGATGGCGGCGAATCCGCAGGCGTTGATGGCGGCGATCGGGCAGCTGGCGGGAATGGGGTTGCCGATCGATGTGTACGTGCCGAAGCAGAACGGATTCGGCGGCGGCGGCTATAACCGCAACGGCGGCGGTGGAGGTGGTTGGGGCAACCGCGGCTGGTAAGGGATCCCACAAAAAGAAAGGCGGGCGTCGGATTAAGTCTTCCAACGGGTCAGTAGTCAGTTGCAGTTCCGTACTTCCGTTAAGCCGTGAAGTTCGCAGTTAAGCCGGTGGATTCGGATGCGGAGACTGATGAAGGGAAAGTGACTGCGGGAAGGACGCCCGCCGACGGATTTCTGTTTGGAGCAGGAAACGGGAAAACAAGAATGGGCCTATACAACTTTCAAAAAAGGTTTGTGCCGTTCATTCTCGACGGCCGCAAAACTCACACGATTCGCGCGACGCGAATGAATCCGGATAAGCCGGGCAACATGCTGCATTTGTACACAGGACTGAGGCTGCGAAGAGTTAAAGGGAAGTCGCAGGCGAAGTTGTTGATGCGAGTGCCGTGCGTGAAAGTAGAAGAAATAAGAATCACGCAACCGACGCCAGTAGCTGAACAGAAATTACCGCACCAGCTGACAATCGTGGAAATAGATGGGAACGCACTAGACCGAGCGGAGTTGGAAGAACTGGCGAAGCGTGACGGATTCTGTGATTTCGCAGACATGATGAGTTTCTGGAAGGGGCGACTGCCATTTGAAGGGCAGATTATCCACTGGAAAAGGAGATAGGTATGGCGACACAAGTGGCAACACCGCAAGCGGCAGCGTGGGGCGCGATGGCGCGGACGGGATACGGGTACGCGGTGATCGACATTGAGACTGCGAACGCGCCGGAAGAGGAAGTGAAAGCGTGGTTCAACTCGACCTGGAAAGCGCCGGGCAACTACAAAGACCCGAAAAAGATTGCCGAGGCGCGGGAAAAGGCCTGGGAGAGTTGCCAGGAGAAGGCGGCGTTGCTGCCTAGCGCGCCAGTGATTGCGATCGGCATCAAGAGCGAGACCGAACTGCGGTGTTTCCACTGCATGTGGGAGCACGAACCGTTAATCCGGCTGAACGGATGTGTGCAAGGGTTTGCGGATGAAGCGACGATGTTGCAGGCGCTGGGTTCGCTGTTCGTGCAGAAAGTGGACGCGGAAACGATTTTGGCGGGATTCAACACCAAGAATTTCGACTTTCCGCGAATTCGATTGAAGATGGCGCGGCTGAAGATGGCGATTCCGCAAGCGTTGCTGAATCGCGAGCAGCCAGTGTTCGACAACATGCAGGAGTACTGCTACCGATTCAGCGGCGAGCGGGACATCATGGCCAGCTGCCCGGAAGTGAGCGTGGCGCTGGGCATCAAGCCGCATGAAGTGAGCGGAGCGGTAGTGCCGCAGTTGTACGAAGCGCGCGAGTACGAAGCCGTAGTGGATAAGGTGCTGCTCGACGTACTGGAAGAAGAGCAGCAGTTTTTGCGGATGACCGCGACGGCGGGATGAGTTTTTCCCTCTCGGGGAAAAAGCTGGCCGGTCAATCTTCGGTTTACTCAGGGTTTGCAAGTACAAACCCTGAAACCGGGGCAGACCGGCCAGAAAGGAGCGGAGGCGGTGGAGGGCTGTGAGTCAGCGCGAAAGACCACCGCCTCTGAATATCG
>Ga0209166_10000995_pt1 | contig 25645 bp, 19 predicted proteins | sample Coa_R1_3_FD_187151 | JGI IMG/M metagenome (GOLD analysis project Ga0209166, IMG submission 187151) | Surface soil microbial communities from Centralia Pennsylvania, which are recovering from an underground coalmine fire - Coalmine... | ecosystem: Environmental > Terrestrial > Soil >...
CATACCAGTACCATAAGGGGCCTTTTCTGATAATTTAACAGTATCTTACTCTTTATGGAGATAATCTAATTAGATGCAGCCATGCAGCCTGGGGTTAGGAACCTTAGATTCAGGGGCCAAGGGACACTGTCTATGAACGCGAGACCATTAGCATATCTATTGGTTGTTGCCATTCTTCTCGTACCTGCATATCCACAAACACAATCGGCACAGCAGGAAATACCGGACGCTCCTCAGCCTAATAAGCCTGTATCTTCCTTCCCGGCCAACACTGCGCCTGCACCCAAGAGTGGGGACCGGCCCTTGCCTAAGTCCCCCGAGGAACAGCCCCTTCCGCCTCCTTCAACGGAAAGCGCGAACAGCATGCCCAGCTCGAATCGGCCGGGAAGCTCTGACAGCAATTCGCGCAATGAGCTCCCTACTTTCCACAAATCAGTCGACTTTGTCGTTGTCCCGGTCACGGTGAAAGACTCCGATGGCCGGCTGGTGGAAGGTCTGCTCAAAAAAGACTTCTCTGTCCTGGAGAATGGCGAATCGCAAAAAATCAGCTTCTTCGACAGCGAGCCCTTTCCGCTCTCGGTGGCGGTGGTGCTCGATTCCAACTTGCCGGAGCAGACCATGCGCAAGGTCAGGGACACTCTGCCCGCGTTGGCGGGAGCGTTCAGCGATTTCGACGAGGTCGGAGTATTTTCTTACGGTAATACTGTGAACGCACGCATGGATTTCAGCGGCGCCGGAGAAGAGTTCTCCACCGCGCTGCGGCGCTCAGAGGCGGAATTGCAGGGACGCCCAAATGGACCTCCGGTCGCTTCCGGCCCCATGGTTGGGGCTCCCACACCCTCGGTCAACGGCCACCCCTTTGATCCAGGCGTACCGCATATAACCAACTACCGGCAGGAATCGAGCGTATTGAATGACGCCATCCTGGCCGCCGCCACAGCGCTATCAAAACGTGATCGCGCCCGCCGCAAGCTCATCTTTGTCATCAGTGACGGCCTGGAAAAGGGCAGCAACGCCAGCTACAGCGACGTGCTCAAGGTCCTGCTGTCGAATGAGATCGCGGTCTATGCCATTGGCGTGGATTCCGCCGCTATTCCGGGCTACAACACGCTGCAAAACATCCGTATCCCCCGTATGGGATCGGGCAATATCCTGCCCAAATACGTGTCGGCTACGGGCGGGGATGTGTTCGCGGAATTCACCAAAGACGCAATCGAAGAAACATACTCGCGGCTGACGGAGGAGGCCCGCAATCAATACACGCTGGGTTATACAACGCGCGCTACGGCGGCCAATAATTACCGCAGCATTGATGTACGCGTGCACCGCCCGGGGTTGATTGTCCGCGCTAAAGACGGTTATTATCCGCTGCCCCCCGAGCGCCAGCAGTAACGAAGAGGTTTCATAGAATTATCGAATTTGGACACAACCTGTGCATCAGGCAACACGTGTGGTATAAAAACATATTTGGTTCTAGCATCATTCTCCAAGGTTTTAAGTGCGGTAAGCGGTTCTCCGCGCCACTTACTCTTCCCTATGCAAGTTATGCCCAGCCCGTTGAGCCGGGACGCAAGGCAAGGGTTTGGGCGCCAATTTATGGTTGAGGTCGGAAACGGCATTGAGTTTCATTAACTTCGCGGCCCGCGAAATCAATTGCAAAATCGTTTACTACGGCGCCGGTCTTGGGGGCAAGACGACGAACTTGCAGTACGTCTACGAAAAAACCAATGACAAAGCCAAGGGCAAGATGATCTCCCTGGCGACGGAAACCGACCGTACCCTCTTCTTCGATTTTCTGCCTCTGGACCTTGGCACGGTGCGCGGGTTCAAGACCCGCTTTCACCTGTATACCGTCCCTGGCCAGGTCTTCTACGACGCCAGCCGTAAGCTCATCCTGCGCGGCGTAGACGGCGTGGTATTCGTGGCCGACTCCCAGGAAGAACGCATGGACGCCAACATCGAAGCCCTGGAAAATCTTCACAGCAACCTCAGGGAACATGGCTACGATCTGGCAAAAATCCCCTATGTCCTCCAACTCAACAAACGCGACCTTCCCACCGCCCTGCCGGTTGATAGCCTCAAGAAGGAGCTGATGCGCAAAGCCGAACCCGTCTACGAAGCCATTGCCTTTCAGGGCAACGGCGTCTTTGAAACCCTCAAAGAAATCGCCCGCCAGGTCCTGGTCGAACTCAAGAAGGGCTAAAAATTGTACCAACCGGGGGCAATCGCGATCACTTTCCACAAGCCGACTTCCCAGTACCAATCCGGCCAACTTCCGGTTGGCCGACAAACCGGGAGTTAGGCGAGGGGAGCTGAAAGGTGACGGGTTAATCCGTCAGAACGGGAAAAGAGTTGATCAGCATTTGAGTCGGACTCCTATTTGAAAGTGGAAAGGCGATCCGACTATACGTCCTCAGCCTATAGTCCTTGCGTGGAGAAGGGGTTAGGGATATGCTATCGGGCGATTCGGGAACTCAAAACGGAAATTCACGCTAAAAAAATCTTATTCTGGAGGGGAATCCTATGGAGCAATATGGTTCCTTCGCCCGCTCAAGCGTTGTGACCGCGGCCACGATGTTCGCCCTGCTGATCTGCTGCCAGGACGTTCGCTCGCAGGAGAAGAAGGCAAGAAAGGATTACCATCCACCGGCACCGGAGAAATTCGATATTGGCCAGGGTCTGCCGGGCCCGGATTACGGGCTCAATTTGTCGGGGGCGCTTTCTTTCAGCCTCGGCGGCGCAGAATCAACACAGGGCGGATGGGGGAAGGATCGGATTCAAACAATCACCGGCCATTTCACCTCCAACTCTCCCTTACATCCATCCAAGAGTGAGCTAGAGCGCTTCGGCACGAAACAGGATCTGACTGCCGGCGAAGCCCTGGAAGACGATACGTGGAACTCGCCACTCCCTCCTCTAAAACCCCTCAAGAGTTCGTCGGTCATACTGGAGATACCAATTTCCTGGACTGGGACAGGCACTGGTTGGACGGGTGCAGTTGGTGATCTCTACACAGACGGCGACACAGGGGTGTATAGCGCCCGGGTGGAAGACTGCCTCACGCCAGACGATCACACGAAACTGAAACGGGTGAATGACAAGGATGACCAGCCTATCAAATGCAAGACGGCTGACGGAGTGCAGGGCCGGAGCGGATATTGGTACGACGTCGGGGATGATCCGTGGAGCAGCACGAAATACCTGAGTTTGGACAACGATTACCTGCCCGGCAGTCCGGGTCTTCTGCCCAAAAAAACCATCAAGGACACGCTTTCCATTCCCGTCAACCTCCCCGCTCCCGTGAACTCCCTCCGCGTCGAAATCGAGCTGGGGCTCAAGGACTCGCATTGCGACATTTCCGCGCATGCGCAATCATGTAAGTACCCCACTGAAAAAGACCCGTACGTACAATCCACCTGGGGCTCCATTGTGGGGCAAAACTCCTCCGGCGCAGCCACGGCGCGGGCCGCGGGCGGGCCGGAGTTCCTGGCCACTCGCTTTGCCATCCAGTTGCCCAATCTCAGCGTGCTGCCGGCGGCCTTCATGGAGATGAAGGTGCTCCCGTATACAATCCTCTACCGTCCGCCGGGCGACCAAAGCCAGGGCACTTACGCCACAACCGCGTCTTACGGCACAGCCATGACCACGGGCAACAGTACAGCCATAGACAACACGAGTTCGTTCATGGATTCCTGGGGCGTCACGAACAGCATGACGGTCACCGATCTGATTGCCAAGGTTCAGGAGCAGGATACAGAAACTTCAGGGCACGGCGGCGCAGCGGACTACAATGCCACGGTAGGAACCGGACTGGTGGTCACCAATTCGCATAGCAGGACCCGCCAATGGCAGTTGGGGTCGGGGACGACGGGCAATGCGGACCCGACGATCCTTCCTGCCGCGCGATTCGTGATGCCGAATACATGCACGGTTTCCAATTATGCCTCCAACGGATGCGCGGTGATGCCGGGCGAAACCTACTTCCAGGAGCCCTTCTGGGAGGATCGCATCGTCGTGTTATTGAACCCCACGGCGGAGCTTTGGAATCTGAACGGCGGCACGAAAATGCAACTGCTTGGCGCACAGGATTATGACGCTGTTTCGATCAAGGATCTTGCTGCGTGCGCGCAGTCCACCACCGAAAACGGCTGGAAGCTGATCAATGGGACTTGGCTTACGCCCAAAGAATGCGTCGATCTTATCCAACTGGACCCCTACTGGATGGCGGGCCAGTCCTTCGATCCAGCGAAGTCGGCCCGGGGTGTTTCTGTCGGACAGGGCAATTACGGTGAGGATCCGCGGAACCCCACCAGCACCCCGTTATATACGAATTTCCAGGACGTTTTCTCCTACACCAGCCAGCAATCTACAAATGCCTCGGCCAGTTATCAATCCAGCGTGACCAATATGACCGGCTTTAGCTGGAGCGACGGATTAACGCTGGGCGGCGATCTCGATGTGCCGATTGGCGGAGTTAATGGGCTACAGGTGGGCATAACCGGCGGCGCCACCCTAACCCAGGGCACACAGAAAACAACGGGAACTCAAATGAAGGTGAACTATAGCTATTCGACGGCGGCGAACAGCACGGATACAACACAAATTTCCGGCACGTTTGGGGATGACCACGATTTCGATACGCCCGCTTGCCAAAAGAGCACAGACAAATGCTACACGCCGCGAGTGAAGGTCTACGTGGACATGTTGTTTGGAAGTTATATGTTTTCGGATCCCGATGCGCCGCCAAACCCAATCACTCGCCCTGTCTCTGTCAAGACGCCGCTGCCGCCGGCGTTGATATCGAAATAGGAATTCTCAGGGATCCTCTGTTCCGGCGCGGCGTCGCGGCGCTGAGTCCGCACCGGTCATTGCCGGCGATGTGTACACAAGACATCTGCTAGTGGAACCTGCGCAGCGAGTTGCAGCGAAGTCGCGAAGAAGGCGAAAGGAAATGAATATACCACCGTTGGCTGCTGCTGGCACTTCCGGATTTGAGTCGGCAAGGTGATTGGAGGCCCCGCTGGTCCAACGCTTTTCCGCGGGTGGGTACCGTTCCAGCACCCGCAGGTCAGGCAAGATTGCGGTGCAATATCCGGCGCTCTCTTTCTTGTAGAAATCCAGGATCGCAAGATTAACAAATGCCTCATCACTGACAACAGAATTCTTGTCGTTCACTGCCGACAATAGCAGCTGACGAACTGGCTTTTCCCTTCGGGCACGCAGCCTATTCCCAACGACGCCGGCACTCTCTCCTTCTGGATTTGCCCTTTCTGTGGCGGACCCATGAGAGTTATCGAGACGCTTACGGCTGCCCAGATCCAGCTTCGATCTCCGCCCTGACACATCCATGCCCCGTATGAACCCACATCCTCGAGCTCGAACCATCTGCGTGTTTCGACACCAACCAGCTTTCTGCGTCTTGTCCGACCTAGATCTGGCCGGTTGCGGCCTCTATTCCACACACACTTTACCGGTGCGGTCCCAACAAGCCTTCAGCCGGCCTACTTCTTCCCACCCCGGCGTTTGCTCCCCGAACCTTCGCTCCTACTGCAACCCTATTCAAATCCCATAGCGTCCGCCGTCCCAGCGGCTTCCTTCAAGTCGCTGTATCGAAAGCGCCCCCACACCACAACCGCCCTGCCTTTTTCACGTTTGGGCGCTTCCGATACAGCCCTAAGACTTGTCGGTACCGATCCGGCCAACTTCCCATAAGCCCGTTTCTCGCCAACCTCAAAGTAGCTGACAATTCGCCCAGCATTCCCCTTCTGTCGGCTGGCAGAAGCGGTCTTGAGCCGGCTGGACGCCACATTCCGCTCTATCACTCTGCAGGGTGATGCGGGTCACTGACCATATTTTGCGGATTTGGCAGTATCGGTTGGCTGGTCCACTTAGGACCGGTCGGCCTCTCGTCCATATGGTGTCAAACAGGGGAACCGTTCCGGCAGCTTGAGGAGCGTACTCGGCAATCATCGGGCCTTGCATTCTGCATAAAGCTTCCTCCGCATTGGAAACACCAGGCGAGGCGGCGCGTGGGAGGAATCCATGCAACATTTCAGTGCAGTTTGTTTTCTGTTGGTTCTCGCATCCGCGACGGCAACCCCTGCGGCCGCGCAAACTCCTCCGGACAAGGTCTTCGAAATGCCCGGCGTCTTTCGCATCTCATTGCCGCAAGGCTGGCAAAAAACAAAAGTGATTGACGACCGCTACGCGGTGGCGGCGTTTTCCAGCAAAGGTCTGACGCTGGAAGTCATGCGCGACTTGGATAAGACTCCGGCCGAGGAGTACGCCCATACCATCACCGATCGCCGGCTTCGGCCCGAAGCGGACGAATATCCCGGCAACTACGCGCCTCCGGAAGTTCTTGAGAATCCCAGTGTCTATGAGGATGCGATCGCCAATCGCTTTGATGAATACACTCTGATTGGGGGTTTGCCAGCTCAGTGGGTGCGCTACCGCCTGGAGTATAAGAAACCGCCACAGGAGCTCCGCGCAACCCGCGTCTGGACTGTTTTCCTCCTTAGCCCGGGTGAGTACTGGAGCCTTGAACTAAGGGGCGATGACCGTTCCTGGCCTGCTACCGACAGCGATCTTCAACGTATGGTTCGTTCGCTCCAGTTACTCGAGCCAATGCAGGCGCGCGTCAAGGCCGCCATCCCGCCGGAGGCCTGGAAACGGATGCCTTCCACCCTGCCCGAAGGCGCGTGCCAGTTCACCGGGATCGCCAGCGGTATGGGCATGGTGCTTCCCTGCGACTCGATCGTGATGTCCCGATGGCAAGGGGCGGCAGATCAGGATGGACTCGTCGGCCAGGAGGAGATGGCCCTTTCAATTGCTCTCGTTCTGCGACACTACGTCGGTGACTGGTCTGCCGAGGAGTTTTCTCGGAAGCAGGAGCTTGCTTTTGCTGACTACGTTAAGACGGAAAAGGATGATGACGGTCAAAAGCTGTCGTACCACCGAGATGGTAAACGCGAGGTCTTGGTTGACGGGACACCCGGAACACTCATCCTTGCTACAGGGCGGGCCAAGAAAGCTCACGAGGAGGGTGTTCGACAGTTGCTGACAGTCTCCAAGGGAACCGATCACTTCGCCATTTGGTTCCTCTCTTCTCCTCGTTACCGCGACGAAATAGACCGGATTTTGGCTTCGGCCCGTCTGTTCGCTTTGCAGCCTGAACTGTCCGCGGTCTCCAGCCCCGAGGATAAAAAGGACGCCGACGCAAAACTATTATGCGAAGCGGCTAGCGGGATCGCCTTTCTTGCCTCCGACGAACCCATCAAACCGTGTCCTCCTTCGGCGCGTGAACTCGAGCGTATCCGTGAAGACGTTCGCCTCCTCAACACTTCGGCGGCCCACTATCTCCTCGGGAAGGCCCTCCATGACAATGGCGACGACCACGCTGCAGCCGCCGAATTTGAAGCCGCCGTTCGCCTTAACCCCCGCAATGCAGAAGCGGATAAGGAAGTCGCCACTGTCTACGTTCCGCTTGGTCCAAACACACTAATGAGTTTCGCGTCGAAAGAAGGGCGGGTATTTGGTTCCTCTATACCCGCGGAGCGTGACGTTCTTAACCGAGGCATTGCCGCGTACGAAAGGGTCTTGGCTTACTCGCGGAACGCGAATGATGACCAATACGCGCACGCGGAACTGGCCAGCCTGTACGCCTTGCGTGGGAACACGGTATTCGCCTTGTTTCATCAGAACAGGGCCGGAAAAGATGGTGCCGAGGTGGATCGACCCCAGGACGAGATAACTACGGCTACAAAGGCATTGAAGGATTTTACGGAACAGGCCGAAGCCGCCGAGAAGACCGTGATCACAGATCCCACACCGCAGAACAGGTTGCGACGCGCGGAGTTGGCGTTGAAGATTGGGGACTTCGTTGGCGCGGACCTGGAATGCCGCCTTGCGCATCGAAATGCCCCCCTCGACATCCCAGCCCTTGCATGTCTTGCGCGGGTCTCCGAAGCACGAGGCGAACATGATGCCATCGTCGGCTACGCCCAGGAATGGCTCGCTCTTTCTCCCAATAGCCCCGAGGCCTATTTCTGGCTTGCGCGTGGTTACTCGTGGGAACCCACTGACTACAAGAAGGCTGCGGAGAGCTACGAGGCAGTGATTCGTAACTCCAGAGAGGCGCAAGTTGCACCTGCAGTTGTGCAAGAAGCGCGGTTCTGGTGGCCGCACTGTTATGAGAAGGCGGAGCTGTGGCAGGAGGCGGCCAATGCCTACGAAAACGATGCTGGCGAATTCCCGGCCGATGCGCAGGTACTGAACGACGCCGGGTGGTTCTTCGCTACGACTAAGTCCGCGCTTCGCAGCCCGAGAAAGGCTCTTGAGTACGCGAATCGCGCGATTGTGGCTGCCCCCAATGATGCCTATATTATGGACACACTGGCGGAAGCTTACTTCGTCAACGGACGGATTGACGCCGCCGTCGCAATCGAGCAGAAAGCGCTTGCTCTGGCTCCCGATAGCAAGGATTTTCAGAAGCAGATGGAGAAATTCAAGCAGGCCAAAAAGCCACCGCAGCCGCACCGGTAGTAGTTGCCCGCGCCGTGCGTGCAACCTTCGCAGCCTCCTAAAGGCTGTACAGAGAGCGCGGCTTCTTTCTTCAAGTCGTCTCGGCTGTCGTTCGCCACGACTGTGAAACCAACCACATAACTGCCGCCGTCTAACCACATTCTAAATATAGTTCCTGGCCACGTTTCGATTTGATCGGGTCGTCTCTCAAGACGGTAATCCTGCTGAGCGATGGCGTATTCGGAAGCAGTCCTGCCAGTTGAGCACTCGCTCGGCGCTTGGCTAGCAGTTCTGCGAGCGGGCCAGAAGTCGGCTTCTGAGAAGCGCTGTAATCCATTCGGACCATGCTGCTCTGAGGAGCGGAAGAGAAGAAACGGCCCTGCAACAAGGTTGCGCCGGAGCGACATGAAATTAGCACACCACCGACCATTGACTCTCTTCTCAAGACGTGACAGCATAAGCCATGAATGGGGGAGTGTAGTGCTTCTTAGCAGTATGTTGTTCCTGTCCTTTTTTCGCTTCATTCTCCTAAACAACTACGGAGTCCCTTGCAATCGTTCTTGACTCTTTTAACCTGGGAGAACCGACCATGACTCCCGTTATTGCAACCAAGAAGAAACCCGATTTCGACCCGAAGAGTTTCCTTACCACCATCGGTGAGGGTCGGAAAATTGTGTCGGTTGCAAAGAAACACACAATTTACGCTCAAGGCGCAGCCTGTGACGCGGTGTTTTATATCCAGAAGGGCAAGGTCAGACTCACCGTCGTCTCGAAGAAGGGCAAGGAAGCTACGATAGGCATACTGAATCCGGGCGATTTCTTCGGAGAGGGTGGCCTAGCAGGGCAGCCTCTACGCATGGGGTCTGCAACCGCGATGACAGACTGCGAACTCATGCGAATCGACAAGAAGGCAATGATGCTTGCGCTTCACCGTGAACATTTATTGTCCGACATGTTTGTAGCCTATTTGCTGGGGCGGAACATCCGATACGAAGCGGACTTGGTTGACCAACTCTTTAACTCCAGCGAGAAGAGACTGGCTCGGATTCTGCTGTTGCTCGCGCGCTTCGGAAAAGAAGGCGTGCCCGAGACTGTAGTTCCCAAGATCAGTCAGGAGACCCTCGCGGAGATGGTGGGCACAACCCGGTCACGGGTTAGCTTTTTCATGAATAGGTTCAGGAAGTTAGGCTTCGTTGACTATAATGGCGGGAGCGGGCTGCAAGTTCATAGTTCACTTCTCAATGTCGTTCTCCACGACTCGCCTGACTAAGGCGCGTGATATACTGTGAAGTGGGGTGGTTATCACCTTCTCCTCTTTCAGCTCCACTGAACTAAGTCAGTCCATCTGAAGTCCTTTCCCCTTAGTTACGACGACAACCTTCAAGGAGGTTGCTATGATTACTCGCCAAATTGCCCGTTGGGATCCTTTCCGTCAGTACTCCACCCTGCAGGACCAAATGAATCAGCTTCTCCGTCACTCGCATAGCCCAGAAGACCCGGAGGAAGCGCTAACGACCAGCAGCTTCGCACCGCCGGTGGACGTTTACGAAGACGAACACAGCTTTACACTGAAGATTGACGTCCCGGGCATCGATGAAAAAGATATTGATGTCCACGTCGACAACAACACCCTCACCATCTACGGCGCGCGCGAGCTCGAGAAGGAAGAGAAAGAGGAGAACTTCCGTCGCGTCGAGCGGCATTACGGAAGCTTCACCCGCTCGTTCACGTTGAACAACTCCGTGGATCCGGAACAGATAAGCGCCCACTATGACAAGGGCGTGCTGAAAATCAACCTCGCCAAGAAGGCCGAAGCCAAGCCCAAGCGGATCAAAGTCAATGTCAGTGGCGAGAAGACCCTCGAAGCCAAGGCCAGCAAGGCCGCCGCCTAGAACAAGTGCCATGATATGGATCGTTTTGTTCGCAGGGCGGCCAAGTCCGCCCTGCGGCAGGCGACGTGACCCTCTAGTTCGCGGGGCCAGCCACGGATGTGTGACGGTGACTGCTGACTCCAGAAAGAGAAGTTCCCATGAAACCAAGACAGATTCTGTTGTTGTCTGCGCTTTGCGTCCTGGGCGTGGTCAATTGCTCTGCCAGTCTGAGCTACGCGCCCTTCAACGAGTTACGGAGACAGCCGCTACTTGAATTTTGCTCAGTGAGCTCTTCGGAATTCGGCGTTCGAGTACCGTGCCTGCAGGAGCGATTGCTTGATGCACCGATGGCGCCGGCGGCCCCAGCCAGTATCATCGAGGCACATGCTTACATCAGCTCGGCGTCGATCAGTACCCACATTGAGTTGAAAACGCGACGACATGACAGCTTGGTAAGGAACCTGGCGGGACGGCACTCACAGTCAACGCTTCCGGAAGGGGTCTTTGCACTCCAGAAAATGAACACCATCGCTGAATGTCGCACCACGTTTCTCCAAGAGCTGATTTGTTCTGATCCAGCGGGTTCCAAATGATTGTGCCCCGCCTGAGTTGCGAGACGGTAACCGACAGCGGAATCTACCGTGTAACCCATATCAAACATGCGTTGCCATTGGAACTCACGCTGGTTGCCGGCGACAGATTTCCCGCTTGCCGGGAATGTTACGTACTCAAATTCGAGCTAGTTCGTGCAACACCTCATGTGGCCGATAACCCGGGCTTTGTTTGTCCTCAAAGAAAGTTAGATTGAAAGGAACCAATATGCAGCTGGCTCGTTGCGTAGACGCGAGATCCGTTCACGGAGAGGAAGGCGTTGTGACGAGAGCACCAGAGACCACAAGAGAGGTAACCGACATTACCTATGAGGGTGTGACGTATTCTCTCGTGGCAAAGAGCAAACAATCTGCGGTTCACGTCGAGACATGCGCTGTTTGCGATGGTACAGGACTGATGTATAGCCGCAAGTGCAGGCAGTGCCACGGTCGCGGTCTAATTCAAAAGGCAGCCTGAAGCACAACCCGAGTTGAAACATCGCGCGTTCCCTGAAGGTCCGAAAACCAGTACACGAGGATTCGACCCGACTAGCAAGTGCGGAGAACCACAATTGAGAAGGGACATCTTTATGAATGCAGTTATTATCGCTGCCAGTTTGCTGGTTGTCCTCTTCGGGATCCTGTTGGTCTACAGGACGCGCAGACTGAAACCCAACATTGCCGGGTTCGGATCGCTAAGAATGTGCCCATTTTGCGGGCTAATCACATCTCGATCGAAACCATGCTGCCTGGAATGTGGTAAATAACTTCCGTCAGCCCAGAGACGGCTTAACCGGAAGTCGTTGCGGGCCAGAAGTCGGCTTGTAGGAAGTCTCACCAGATGAGTACCGAGAAACGCCCTTGTGGTCATTGACGGGCCGACTCCCAGATTGTCGGCCATCTGGAAATGATCCCTCAAATCCGCATCCATCCGCGGCGAGTTTTAGCTAAAAGCTAGAGCTTTCCCGCAAAGTGGTATCAATCTGTCCCCTCTAGACCATTCCTGAGCCATCATTAAGTCTTGAGGGAAAACTCATGAAGATGCCACAGCTTTTCAAGACCAATCACAATCAGCCCCGTTGCTGCCACAAAACCAAAGACGGCGGCGATTGCAAGGCCACGCCCCAAACCAACAAGCAATACTGTTTCTTTCACGACCCCGAGGCTCAACAGAAAAGAGCAGCAGCCCGCCGTGCCGGCGGAACCATTCGCCAGTCCCAGGCCGCTGCGCAACGCCCGCACTTTTCCGTCAAGCCGCCGCAAAACCCCTCCGACGTGATCGCGCTGGTAGGCGAGCTCATGGACCGGGTCGGCCAGGGCTCGCTCGACACCCGCACCGCCAATTGCATCGGACACATGTCCAATATCGCGCTCAGCGCCATGAAGTTCAATTTCCGCATGGAGTGCGAAGAGCGCAAGGCCGCCCGCCCCGACGCCGCACGCGGCTCCTCCGCTAAAAAGCCTCCCCTCAAACCCCTCCACCTCGTATGTACTGACGTGTACGGCAGAGAAATCTATAATTCAGATCCCTCCCGCGGCTCTGCCCCCCAGCCTGCTTCCGCTCCCGTGCAGCCGGTCAAGCAAGATCAAGGCCCACAGAGCGCCATCAGCCCTGAACCTGTCGAGAGCAAAAAATCCGAATCAGTGGAAGCTGCAAAACCCGTCTCGGTCGTGCCCCCAGAAGCCCAGCCGCCTTTGGAGAACAAACCCAAAGCAAACGGCCCCTCCATGGAGCTTGCCGCAGACCTGTGCCGCCTGCCCCGGCTTGCTGAAGAACTCTCCCGGCGCGTCCCGGCCCCGGCCTCACCCGCGCCGCCGCCCGTCTCCTCCGCAGCAAAGCACACCGAGGTAAGAAATGAAAAAGATGGGGTAAAAGTAAAAAATGAAATAAACAATAAAGTAAGAAGTGAAGCAGGAAATGAATCAAAGAACGAAGTCAGGCAAGAGCAATCCTTCAGCGGCGTTCCCGGCTTGTTGCCTCGTCACCTGAACTATTTGAACTATCCCGAGCTAAGCGGAATCCCGCTCCAGAAAAAGCAAAGACTCCCTCACTGCTATGTGAGCAGCATGTCCCCGCGCAAGATGGAACTGATGATGGAGGAGGCCCGCAACCGGCGCAGACGTTAGCTGGACAAGGCGCGGAGCGAAGTGCAACAGAACGCATTCCAGAATGCGGGGCTTAAACATAGAAGCCTTCAGGATCTTTGAAAATCTATAGGAGCAATCCAGAACACGGTGGCAAAAAGCAGCCCCATGTTCCTTTGTGGATTTCTTTTGAAATCGGCGCACAACCTGCGTTCATCCGCGGCGAAATCTTTGTGTTTTTCTCCGCGTCGTAGCCTGCCCTGAGCCTGCCGAAGGGCGCCTCCGCGGTGAGCTTGATTTTCCTTGGAGCTGCGAGCTGGGAGCTGGGAGCTATAAACAGCAGACCCTAGCTGAGCAAGGGGGGGTGGTATTCTCGATGATTTGTTCCCACACGCGCTTGGCCGCGCGTGTGGGGCACCCCAGGTTTTCACCCCACAGGTGATTTGTGGAGCACCCGGCACAGCCCCCGCCCTGGCAAAAGAAGCCAGGACGTGGCGCCCCCAAGAGTAATCATGAAGACATTGTCTAGGCCGTGCCACCCCGCCACACTTCCCTCTTCGCTTGCCCTCACGCCAGGCCTCACCCGGCCTGAAACGCTGGCGTGGTTAATTTCACCATCCCCTGAATGAAATCAACCAAGTCTGTGGAGGAAGATATGTCTGACCCAAATTGGGAATTGATGCAAAAACAGAACAGCAAAATTAACATGAGCAAAGGCCGCGGGAAGGCGCTCAAGCTGCTCGCACGCACAGCCGCTTGCATGCTGGCTTTGGCCTTGCCGGGCGCCGCGCAAGACGGCAAAGTCTACATCAATGAGCAGTGGCCTATTCAGGACCCAGCCGGCAAGCCCGAGTTGTCTCCACCTCATGTCGAGCCAACCAACGAATGCGCAAAGAGCGTTTACGTGGATTCGTTTGTGCCCAAGGCGACCCTGACCGTTTACCTCAATGGAGTAACCGTGATTGGCGGCCCGTACTTGACAAAATTCGGCTTTGCCGATGTCCCGCTTACGCAAGCGCTGCATATAGGAGACAAAATCACCGCCACGCAGAAGGTCAATGGCGTTACCAGCGCGCAATCCGCGCCTCCCATGATCGTGGGCAAGATGCCGGCGACCCTGCCGGCGCCGACGGTCGAACCCAAGATCTACGCCTGTGGGCAGGTAGTTCCAGTCCACAATCTGACGTCGGGCGTTGAGGTTGAAGTGCGCGACCTCACTGCGCCTGCGGTCATTGGCACCGGCGCAACCCCGAATCTTTGGGGCAGCGACTGGGACCCAGTCGGCACGTCATCCCTGGTCAAGGGACACATGATCACCGCCAAGCAAAGCGCTTGCACGGGTGTAACCAGCGCAGATGCCGCGCCAGTTCCGGTGCAGCCAGAGCCTTTTCCGCTCAAGGCTCCGACGCTTGACACTCCCATTATCGGCAACGACGCCATTACAGCGCATGGGCTCTACATCGGATCGCTGCTGCAGGCTTTTCAGCCAGGTCCCATTGGCTCCGGCTTCAGCACGGCGGAGACAAATTGGATGGGAGTCGCCAAGATAAAAGCAGCGCCGGGCGTCACGGCCGAACAGAGTCTTTGCCATCACAGCCCGAAGTCGCCGCCGGTGATCCCTACCAACAAGATTCCGCCGCCGGTGCTTGTAGGACCAATCTGCCCGCACCAACCCGCCGCCATCATGCGCAATACGACGATTGATGCCACGCTGGTCCTGCTCAAAAACGGCGCCGTCGCAGGCTATGGTGGCGCGGCGCCGGGCGATGTTCCGCTCGATCTCGCGCCTCCGGCATTCTTCGCGCAAAACGATACGGTTCAAGTCGTGGAGTACATCGGAACGAACTTCGTAATGTCCAACACGGTGATTGTGGGCTGCACCAATACAGTCACCTATCACAACGACGACCAGCGCACCGGCTGGAATCCATCAGAGAACACGCTTAAGCCTTCCAATGTGACGCCCGCAACCTTTGGGTGGATCACAACGGTTGGCCTCGACGATCAGGTTGATACACAGCCGCTGGTTGTGACCGACCAGATGATCGAAGGAGAAGGCATCCACACGGTGGTTTACGTGGCCACCGAAGGCAATACGGTCTATGCCATTGACTCGTGGTCCGGAGGCATTCTGAAGAGCGTCAATTTGGGTCCTCCGGTACCGAAGCCCCTGGGTTGCGGCAACAATGGCCCGAATGTCGGCATTGACGGCACGCCGACCATTGACCTCCGCAGGCGGACCATGTTCGTAGTTGCCTACACGCTCGTGGGTGGAAAACCGACGTATCGCTTGCACGAACTCGATTTGAGCACCCTGACCGACAAACCTGGTTCGCCGGTCACCATCTCGGCCTCGCATACGCTGTCTAACGGTTCGGCCTTCAATTTCAACGCAACCAATCAGCGCCAGCGTCCCGCTTTGCTGGAAGCGAATGGCAATGTTTACGCGGGATTCGGAAGCTTCTGCGACTTCAGGGCAGACCAGTCACGCGGGTGGCTGCTGGGCTGGAATGCCGGAAGCCTGGCCGAACTGGCGGCAAACAGGCTTAACGACAGTCTGGCAACAGCGCCAACCCCGTTTTTCCTTTCGTCTATCTGGATGTCGGGATATGGCGTGGCTTCCGAACCCGATGGAGGAAATCTTTTCTTCGTCACAGGCAATTCTGATTTCAAGGGCGATACCTATACCGGCACAACGAATATCCAGGAAAGTGTGGTCAAGGTAACGCCCAACCTTTCCACGGTTGCAGATCTCTTTACGCCAGCCAACGTCTTCCCACTCGACCAGGCGGATGAGGACTACGGATCAGCCGGAGTGATGGTGTTGCCCAACCAGCCGGGGCCGGTTCCGCACCTGGCCGTCTCCGCCGGCAAAGATGGGCGCCTGTTCATCCTGAACCGCGACAGCATGGGAGGATTCCATAATCCTGACATCCCCAAGAACGTCTCGGTTGGCGACTGCTGGTGCGGTCCGTCTTACTACAAAGGATCGGATGGCATAGGACGCGTGGTGAGCAGCGGCCATCTCCAGGCCAAGACCTGGAAGATCAACACGGCCCTGAGTCCGGCGCTTCAATTTGAGGCTGCCGCGCCGAGCTTACCCTCGGGTCCGCAAGACGGCGGATTTTTCACCAGTGTTTCCTCCGATGCTGTGAAACCGAATACCGCGATTATCTGGGCCATCGGGCGTCCCACTGGAAATGACAACCACATCACACTCTTCGCATTTAATGGCACTGCCTCGGCCGGCAACCTGACGCAATTGTGGTCTGGCGCTGCCGGATTTTGGCCGAATACGGGAGGCAATGCGAACCTGGTTCCGACAGTCGCAAATGGCCGGGTCTACGTGCCCAGTTATCGCCGCCTTGAGATCTTCGGCCTGAAGGCAGTCCAAAGAAAGGGAGCGGCCCCGCCGCGTCGGGAGATGATCGCGGAAGAAGCGCCCATCCCACCACCACCGGGACCGCAGCCTTCGGGAGCGCTCTATTGGGGCACGATCAAGAGCGTTGATGGCTCGCACATCACCATCGCGCTGCGTACCGGGAACCTGCTTCAGGTTGATCTTGGTGAAGCCATGAAGGAAGGCGCCGCGATTAATCCTATGGTCGGCGCCAATGTGGCGGTCAATGGAACGGTCAACGAGAACGGCGTCTTGCAAGCGCAGACCATGTGGCGCGCCAAAGGGCCCGAAAGTTGGGGTCCGGACAGCCCGAAGTAGGGCCGCGCAAGAAGTAATTAATTCGGCAGCTAAACGCCAATGCCCAATCTCCGGATTGGGCATTGGCGTTTTGGGCGAAAACACAACGAATTTGTTCCCACACGCGCTTGGCCGCGCGTGTGGGGCACCCCAGGTTCATCCCGCGCCCTCGAGAGTCATCGAAGACGCGAACTGAGTACTGACAACCGAGTACCGGGTACTGTTTTATTTTCTTCCCAAAAACCTGATTCTGCCGGTGAAGGCTCTCTTCTGAAATGAGCTGAAGGTCAGGAATTGCGGAGAGTCTATGTTGTTGTTGACGACGGCAGCATTTTTGCTGCCGGTAATATTGTTGGAGCCCACGCGAAAGGCGAATTCATAGCCGTGGAAGCGGAAGCGGCGTTCCACGTGCAAGTTCAGGGAAAAGTAATTGGGAAAACGGCGGGAGTCGGGCGCTCCCACGATTTGCTGCGACTGGTTGATGACGGTGAAGGGAAAGCCGCTGTGCCAATCCATGGAATATGCGAAGTCAATTTTTTTGGTTACAGGGAACCATCCCCAGGAGATGAGGTGGTTAGGAACATCCCAGGGCAACGCACCGCCCGCCTGTTGCGCCAGGGTGGGATTATCGATTGAAAAATCGAGGACGGCGTTGGAGCGCGCCCGCGAACGGATGTATGAAATCAAAATTTCGTGGTTCTGTGCGAATTTCTTTTGCGCTGTAATCCCCACCGAATCATAGCGGCTATTTTGTACGTTCAGCAGTTGATAAACCCGGCCCGTGACGGGAGTAGGGTTCACATTAAAGAAGGTAAAGCCTTGCCGTCCGCGCTTCTCCAGCACTTCAACCGTCAGGTGAATGGCCTTGGGCAGCATGCGCTCGAAGCTGAAGCTGGCGTTCAGAAAGTGCGGCTCTTGCAAGGCGTTGGTGTTCACCTGGAACAGGGTTGGGATGGGGAGTCCCACGGGCGTGACACCATCGGCGGCAAAGTCTTGATCGGTGCGCACGCCTTGCAGGGAGCGCGTAACGAAATCCAGGTTGGTGGCATCGTAGAACACGCCCACGCCGCCGCTGATCTTGGTCATGGTCGGCCCATCGAAGTAATAGCTGGTGGCCAGGCGAGGTGAAAACCAGGCATCGCGAATGGTCTCGTCCCAATCGCCGCGCAGCCCGTATTCGATGATCCATCTTTCCATTGGCGACCAGCGGTCCTGGGCGTAGGCACTGCCCTCGAAATTATCTTTCCTGAACAGCGGCGGACCTGCAAAGGTAGAGAGCCGCGCCAGTGTGCCGTCTTCGCGCACGATAGAAATGGGCCGGCGCGAAAGGAACTGGTGGTCATCAATGCTGTCCACATCAATGCCGATTCGCATTTCATGGCGTCCGTATAACTGCGTGGGAGCGAGGTAAAGATTGGCGTATCCCTGAATTCGCCGCGCGCGAGCCGAGGTGTGCTCAAAAAAGCTGCCGGAGACCCCTTCCGGACGAAGCACGAAGGGCAAACCACCGCGGGGGAGAGTGTCTTGTGTGAACTCGCTGCCGGCGATGCCGGTCTCCAGCAATGTCTGGCCGGAATAGGCCGAGTCCCGGATATTGAACATCTGGATAGCCGCATGCTGGTCGGTGGTGCTGGCCGGCGGCGTCTGCAGCGACAACCCCAGCCGCTCTACTTTCTGATGGTTGATGAAGTAGCTGGCCGTAAGAATATTGCCCGGCGTAAGGTTTACCTGCGCCTTGCTGATGCTGTCAATTCGCCACAAGGGGCTGCTGTTTTCGCGCCGCGAAGGCAGGTCTTTGTTAATGTTGGTGTCGTACTCGCCGCTGAGTCCCTCAAACCACCACGCCCTTCCCCTCTTGAGGGGCCCGGAAAAAGTAAAGCGTGGAGTGACATTTTCAAAGGCTATGCCGTTGCTCACACTGACTCCTGGAGTGAAGTTGGTGGCGGAATACCGAAAACGATCGTCGCCCATGCCGGTCTCAAGGCGCAGCACACCTCCCGAGCCTTTGCCATATTGCGCCGTGTAGCGGCTTTGGTCCACCTCGATGAGCCGCAAAGAATCCGGACTCACGCGCAAATCGAGCAGGCCGGTCACAGGATGGGTCACGTTGAATCCATCGAGCTGATGAAAGAGCTCGTAGCCAGCGGAGCCGCCAACGTGAATCTGCTGGCTGTTATCGAGCACCACGCCGGGGATGAACGGCAACACGTTGCGGAAGTCGCGCGTCGTGGGATAAGGCAGGGTAAAGATTTCGCGATTGGTAAGCTCTTCGGTAGAGCCGGTTTTGGCAGGATCTACGGCCGGGGCGGTATCGGTCACATCAACCCTTTCCCGGAATTCCTGCACGTGGCGCAGGGTGACTGGGATTTCCGAGCCGGGAGCAAGCTCAATCTCGCCCAGCGCATTGGGGTAAAAACCCTGCTTTTCTATTTCGAGCGTGTATTTTCCGGGACCCATGCCGAAAAACCGATAGCGGCCGGCAAAATCGGTTTGAACCACCAGAGAAAATGTCGATCCGGGGACCATCAGGGTTACCCGGGCGCCGCTGACGGGCTCGCTGTTCTCGTCCTTTACCGTAACGAGCACACTGGCTTGCCGGGAACGCGGGGGAACGCCGGTCTGGGCAGGCTGATCCTGGGCGGAGGCCATCCACGTGCCTGCCAGGATAAAAATTGCGATTTGCAGACTGCGATTCACTGGTGTCAGGTTTCCGATTTTTCAGCTCTCAGTTCTCAGAAGTAACGACGAATCAATTGGTTGCAGAGCTGCTGAATAAAATCTAGCTTAAGGCGAAATTGTATACCGCTGTGACCCCTGGGCACATATTTCCTGGGCCCCCAAAATCCGTTTCGCCCCTTGCAACAGACTGACGCTTTCACGAAAGTCAATGGTACTATTTCCCCAGAGAAATCCTGTCATTGAAGAATACGTATGTACAAGGGGTATCTATGTACGATGACAGCGAACGTAAACCAGGAGCAGAAGAGCTGCAGGCTCACGAAGCACACTATCGCCGGCTTATCAAGAACATTCCGGAAGTAGTGTGGACAGCCGATGAGCAAGGCAATGCCCTGTTCATCAGCGAGAAGATCGAAAATGTCTTCGGCTATTCTTCGGAAGAAGTGCTGCAGCAAGGCGCGGCGCTGTGGTTCGGGCGCATGCATCCGGACGACCGCGGCCACGTGCAAAACGCCTACGCGGCGTTGTTTAATGCCGGCCGGCCTTACGATGTTGAATATCGCATTCAACATCGCGATGGGCGCTGGATGTGGTGGCGCGACCGCGCCGCCATCACTGAACAGGCACAGGAAAAGCGGTACGCTGACGGCCTGCTTTCCGACGTTACCGAGCAAAAGAACCTGGAAATGCAGTTGCGGCAGGCGCAGAAGATGGAAGCTGTGGGGCAACTCGCCGGCGGAATTGCGCACGATTTTAATAACCTGCTGTGCGTCCTGCAGGGCCATACCGAACTGGCGAAAGAGCAGGTGGGGCACAATCCAGACTTATTGCGGCATATGGAAGTGATTGCGGAGAGCGCCAAACGCGCAACCTCGCTCATCCAGCAACTGCTGGCATTCAGCCGTAAGCAAGTGCTGCGGGCCACCGTCATTGATCTGAATGTAACCGTCGCCTGCGTGCAAAAATTTCTTTCGCGAGTGATTGGTGAAAATATCGAGCTGATCGCGCGTTTCCAGGTGTCTCCAGCTTCCATTAAGGCCGACCCTGTACAACTGGAACAGGTATTGATGAACCTTGCGCTGAATGCGCGAGACGCCATGCCCGAAGGCGGCAGACTGGTCATTGAGACAAGCAGCGCGATACTGGATGAAAACCACGCGCGTCAATTCGAAGGCGTAATCCCGGGCTCTTATATATTGCTTTCTGTCGCCGACACAGGGCGTGGCATGGAACCCGAAATGTTGGACCATATTTTTGATCCTTTCTTCACGACCAAACCCAGGGGGCAAGGGACAGGTCTTGGCCTGGCAACTGTTTATGGCATCGTGAAGCAGAGCAACGGGCACATTGCGGTGGAAAGTGAGCCGGGCTGGGGAACGACTTTCAGGGTTTACCTGCCGGCGCAGAACATCGCCCCGGAACATTCCGATGAGCAGGCAAGAACCGATCTTCCTCGCGGCAACGAGACCATTCTGGTTGCGGAAGACCAGCCGCAGCTACGAGATCTCACCCGCATTTGGCTCGAAGGGCTTGGCTACTCCGTGCTGACCGCGGCCAGCGCCAGAGAGGCGATCAGTATGGCTGAGAGTACCGGCGGCAAGATCCACCTGCTGCTGACCGACCTCATCATGCCGGGAGCCAATGGCCGCAAGCTTGCCGAGAAGATTTCCTCGCAGCACCCCGCGATCAAAGTGGTTTTTATGACCGGGTATACCGACGATATCGTAATTCATCACAAGCTGCTTCAACCCGGAACGCACCTGCTGCGGAAACCGTTCAATCGTGCCGATCTTGCCAGAACGCTGCGGGCAGCGATTGATGAAGTCATTTGATCTTTCGGAAGATAAGCCGCGGAGTAGAAGTATCATTTACGATTTACGAAGTTCAATCGCAAATCGTACTTCACAAATCGTAAATACATCAACGCAGCCGCAGGCTGCGCAGCATGGCCTCGAAGACTGGATGCATCTGGCTGTAATCCGGCTCGGGAGTGATAAACACCAGGTAAAGCACCTGCTGGCTGTTGCTCAACGGCAGAGTCACCAGCCAATCACGCTCGCGCAGGGGATTGCCGCTCTGATCTTTGACCGGAGACACGCCAACCATATCGGCCGATTTGGCGGCCATGCCGTTGATGCGTATATCTTCATCGTGCCCAATCTGTTTTAGCTGCGGATTCCCCTGGCGCAGGCGGGTAATCAGCTCGTGGGTCGCTAGGTCGAGGGAATTCGAATCTTCAGGCTGGAAGCCGCTCACAATCGCGCCGTAGGCCACCTGGTCCTGGGTCACGCCCGATTGCGGGGCAATGGTAACCGCACCGCTGCTCCGGCCGTAGACCTGCCAGTTATCAGGATAGGAAATCGTGTAGGCATCGTGCTGGAAGTCGCGGAAGGTTGAGCTGGGCCCCACGCCTTCGAGCGCAGTGCCGGTTAGCTTGTTGCCGCTCGACTTCTGTTGTTGCTGAATCTGCTGCTGCGTCAAAGGCTTCATGCCCATGGCGCGCTGCTTGATCTGGGCAAACTCCGGGGTGCTGTCAGGCAGATATTGCTTGGCCGGCAGCGTAGCCACTTCTTTGGAAACATATTGATAGCGATTTGCGGGAATGGGATGATCGCTGAAAAACTGCGCCGTGCTGCTTCCGCCCTGCTGCTGCAGCTTGCGGAAAAATTCCGCCATCCAGCGGGGGTTGTAGCCGGTGTCATACATGATGTCGGTACCGAGCAGGTCGGCCTCTTGTTCGTTCTGGCGCGAATTCTTGAGGAAGTAGGAGCCCACGCCAAACTGAATGCCCAATTGGGCAATCTGGCTGCCGATGCCCTTGCCAAGAAAGCCTCCCAGGAGGGAGAGCGGAAGCTGCGCTTCCATCTGCCGGGTAGCAGCGCGCGTGGAGTGGCGCTGCACCACATGCGAGATTTCATGTGACATCACCGCCGCCACCTCAGCCTCGTTGTCCGCCGCCTGGATGGTGCCCAGATTGATATACACAGGGCCGCCGGGCATGGCGAAGGCGTTGATCTCCTTCTGATTCACCACGTGGAAGTTATACGGCCACTTTTCGCCGGGCGCGTGTGATGCCAGGGTGGCGCCGAGTCTTTGTATGTATTTTGTAATGGGGTCGGAGTCGCTCAAAATGGGAAGCTGCTTGTTGGCATCTGCCGACGCCTGCTGCCCCGCCTGGACCTCCTCTTGTGGAGAAAACAGATCGAAGCCGTGAGTGGGCTGCACGCGTGCATCGATAAGCTGCGGAAGGGCCATGATGCAGACGAGAACGATGGCCAGGGTTTTGAAAAGCAGTGGTCGGTTGCCAGTTGCCGGTTGCCAGAAGTGCTTTCCTGGTATGCGGTTCATCATGTTCGATCTCCTCGTAGATACCAACGAAGTAGGTGCAGCTTACGCTCGCAGGAATTATAAACATTGCAGTCAACTGGTAGGTAGATAACCGAGGGTTGCATTCAGGCAGCCGTGCTGAGAGTGAAGGGCTCCCGCGCATCCTGACTTGCCGCAGAAGCCCAGGCGGGTACTAAAGTTGCTTAAACCATGCCGGGCGGAATTCCGCCTTTATAAACTCCTTGACGCCTTCTCGTCCGGTCAGCCGCAACCACAAGGGACCGCCTTCGTGATCGAGCCGCAAATCAATATCGAAAAAGGGACAGCACAGGCGTTCCTGGATGGCCCATTCGCTTACCAGTTGAAATGTTGCCGGGTCGGAAGGTAATTGAAACTCGTATCCATCAGGTAGTTCCCGCACTCCCTGGTTCAGTTTGAGCAAAGCAGGAGTGAGTTCTTCAAAATGCCGCTTCCTCTGCTCTGCAGTAAGCGCCCGCCGGGAGCAGGCGAAGGCAGATTGGGAGTTCGCAGCGGTTTTGCCGGACTGAGCGGCGGAACTCCGTTGGGAAACGACTTGTGAAAGCGCCCATGCGCCCAGGGATGTAATAGCGATTGCAATCAGAATGATTTTCATTGTTAACCTCATTTATAGAAAGTTGTCATTTTGTTTTGTATAGCTGGAGAGCCAACCTCAACGGCTTTCGGGGGGCACAATTCCGTTCATGCGCAGGTACTCCACCATCTGCCCGTAGTGATTGGAAGCGTGAGCGAGCGCGTCTACGAGCATGCCCAAACGAGTCTGGTGCCACGTACCGGATGCGCCCTTGATGGACATGAGTGCGCTTTTCTCGTCGATCGCGGCCGCGGCCCGATGAAGGCAGGCAAACGAGCCTTTGAGATATTCCATAATGTCGGCCTTCGTTTTTATTGAATCGGGTGCGGCCTCGTTTCGAGTCCCCACGGGCGGCTCTTCGCCAAGAATGCGCGCGCCCAACTGGTAGTTGGCGGCGGCCAAATGCTTCACTTGCTCGGCGAAAGTGCGAACACCCTTGAATTCTCCATTCGTCGGTGCGTAAGAGTATTTGTCCTCAGGCATGGCGTCCGCAGCCGGGACTACTAATTGCTCGATGCTTGTGACCCATTCATCAAGCACTGGAACAACATGGCGGTCGTCCGGACTTGCGGCATGTGCGAGAGCGCCGGGGCTGCATGCCAGTAGAAGTATGGATGCGAATCTGCAAATGAATCTCTTCATGCGTAGTCTCCTTTGGCTTACAGAGACAGGCTATGAGTTCAAGCCGACTTTAAGGCAAGCGATATTTTTGTAAAAAATTTGTCACCGCTTATGGATTTGGTTTTTAGCAATATTCCAATCAGCCCCCAACTTGGATTATTCATATTGAGCAGCGCACGGTGTCAGGGCACGGCTTCAGCCGGGCCGCATAGTTTTGTATCAGGGCACGACTTTAGAGGCTGCGGAAAAACTCTCCACGTGTGAAGACTTGTATCAGGGCACTAGTTTACTCGTGCCGTAAGCCGTTCAGAATGTGATGGGCTTTAGCCCTACAAACCGTAATTCGCCATCCAAAAAGTGTTTTTCCGCAGCCTCTTTAGTCGTGCCGCAAACATGCGCGTAGCGAAGCGGAGCGCCCTAAAGAATCGTTCCGCAGAGCCGTTTTCTTAAGTCCAAAAGCTGTTCTCCCGCGTCCAATAGTTGCATGCCACAACTATTGATTTCCGATGTAGCGCGGCGCGCCGGGGTGAGGCCGTCGGCGATTCGTTATTACGAGCAGATTGGAATCCTTGCTCCGGCGCAGAGAATTGGCAACCAGAGACGTTACGACACTACCGTGCTGGAGCGGCTGGCGGTGATCCGGTGGGCGCGTGAGACCGGCTTCACGCTGAATGAGGTCCGGCAACTGTTTTTTGGCTTTGGCCGTACCACGCCGGCCTCGGAGCGTTGGAAAAAACTCTCCCGAAAAAAGCTCGTGGAACTGGACGCGATGGTGGAGCACATCCAGACCATGCAGCGGCTGTTGCAAGCTTTGGAGAAAAACTGCCACTGCTCGGCCCTGGAGCAATGCGGAAGAGGGTTCCTCCGAAGCGCCGATGGCAGCACAAAAGTGCGCTGTTGATAAATGACCGCTAACCCTTTAACCCTTCCATTCCGGTGAATTAGGAACCTGAAACACCTTGCAGTCGTCTAAGTCAGAGAGCTCAGCCATCGACTCGGATCCTTGAAATTCGTCCCCTTGAAGTGAGACAGTGGTGGGAATGCAGATGGCCTGGAAAGGAGCAAATATATGAAGCTCCGCATTGTATTTCTCTTCATACTTATGCCGCCGGCCAGCAACATGGTGCTGGCGCAGTCGGAGACGGCGACCGCAACGCGCCCGAGCCACACCAGGGCAGCAGCGCCAAAACAAGCAGCCGGCGAGTGGTATAAAGCGACCCGGGTGACGCTGCTCATGCAAGCCGGGGGCGGGGTGAGCAAAACGACATATGAGATCGGCCATGGGCAGGAGCTCAAAATCACCGCCGACGGCCAGCACGGCCAGGTCATGCTGGTCAATGGCCGCCACGCATGGATGCTGGTAAAAAATGTGGCGCTGGAGCCCGGCCAGGAGATCGATACCCTCGACGGCCCCGTACTGAATCTCAGAATGGCTCTCGAGTTGCTGCGCGCGGCCGCCCCCGCCGGTCCGGGCAAAATCAAGGAGCGGACTGAGTTTCACGTCGACGAGCAGAAACGTTCCATCACTGTGAATACCGCCTCGGCTAGCGGCGACATTGATGCCCCGTGGACCCTGGACGCGGTGATACAGCCCATCGCGCCGGACCAGTGGTCATTTGAACTCCACGTCAGGCACGAC
>Ga0209166_10000998_pt1 | contig 25558 bp, 19 predicted proteins | sample Coa_R1_3_FD_187151 | JGI IMG/M metagenome (GOLD analysis project Ga0209166, IMG submission 187151) | Surface soil microbial communities from Centralia Pennsylvania, which are recovering from an underground coalmine fire - Coalmine... | ecosystem: Environmental > Terrestrial > Soil >...
CACATGGCCGCCGATCAGCGACGAGACCAGGGTACCGACCGTCGTGCCGTCGACCGGCGCCGTCCCGCTGTTCTCGGTCGCCGTCGGGAAGCCATCCGACGGCACCACCGTCAGCACCGGCGAGTCGTTCGCCGCCGTGACCGCGACCGTGGCGAGAGTGCCCGAGATCCGGCTGCCGTCGGTGCCGGTGGTGGCGAAGGTTACGGTCCGCGTACCGGTCGAAGGCGTGTCGCTCGAGTCATAATACTGCACCGACCGCAGCGCCGCCTGCCACTGGGCGAGCGTGGCGCCGCCCGCGGAGGTCAGCGTCATGGTGCCGGCAGCGGCGTTGAACGCGCCTTGGATATCGCCGAAGTTGGTGGCGTTGGCCGTAAAGGTGAGCACGTCCTCGCCGGCCTGGTGATTGGCCGTGATCGTCAGCACGGCCTGGGTGAGGTTGGACGGGCTGGTCAGCGTCAAGCCGGGCGCCAGGGCGACGGCGGCGCCGGAGGCCGCTGTGTCGTTCGGATCCGTGAAACCGTCCACGACCGGCGTCGGCGCCAGATCGACCAGCACCTGGACCACGGCGCTGGTCTTGAGCCCGCCCGTACCCTGGTAGGCATTGCCGGCGGTGATGCCGGTCTCGGTATTGTGATCCGAGAGCTTGGCGTCGATCAGGATGCCGCCGGTGAGCTGGGTCGCAGAGCCGGCGTTGGCATAGGTGAGGTTGTTGAGGACCTCCTCTACCGTCGCGGCACTCGTGCCCGCGCCGAACGTCACGGCCAACGTGCCACCCGACAGGGTATAGGTGCCGATCGTGGTGCCGTTGAACTTGACCGCGCCGCCGCTGAGGAACAGGCCGCTGCTCGCCGTGCCGCCGCCGCCGAACAGGTCGTTGCCGTTGGCACCGCCATGTCGCGCCACGGTCAGCACCGTGCCGCTGTAATCGCCGAGGCCGTCGGCGACGAGCGTGTCGAGCTCGGTGTCGCTGACCGAGGACGAGCCGGTGCCGAGCACGACGGCGGGGCCGCCGATCGTGTAGGTCGGCACGGTGCCCGCCGGCGAGGTATTGCCCCAGGTGCTGAGCGTCGGCGCCGTGTCCGGCAGGCGATAGGCGAAATTATAGCCGGTGACCGGCGTGCTCGCGTTCGGCGTGACGCTCAGCGTCGAGTTGGCGGCCGAAAGGCCCGTCTCCGTATGATGGAAGGTGGCACTGCTGGTCGTGTCGTAGACCAGGGTTTCGCTGCCGATCGAGGTCGGCGTCGAGACCTTCTGGTTGAGGCCCGGCGCATCGGGCAGCAGGATGAAGAAATTGCCGCTGCCGTCCGTCGTGACCGACGAGTTGCCGCCGGTCCAGGCCCCCGACACGGTGACCCCCGCGAGCTCGCTGTCGGCGGTCGAATCGAGCCCCTGGTGCGCCGTGTTCAGCGGCGAACCCACGTCGTTCCAGACGTTGCCCTTGACCACGCCCAGGCCCAGGGTCACCTGCGCGTTGTAGTTGTTGAGCGAGGCCGGGGCCGTCGTGCCGTCGCGGCTGCCCGTGGCGAAGCCGGAAGCGCCGGTGGCGCTGCCCGCCAGGGTCTCGCCGCCGGTCGCCGCATTCGACAGGCTGGTATAGGTCACGGTCGCGGTCGTGTCGGCAACGCCCTGCGTCGCGTTCGTTACCACCTCGGTATAGGTGAAGGTCTCGGAACCACCCGCCGCCAGGCTGCCGGTGGCGTGCAGGTCGTGGGTGCCATTCCCGCTGGTAACGGTGAGACCGCCGCTGGCGGTCAGATTGCCGATCGTCCCGACATAGCCGGCGCCCGCGTCCGGATCGTCGAGCACCACGTTGTAGGCCGTGGCGTCGCCGGTGTTGGTGACCGTCTCGGTATAGGTGACGGTGGTGACGCCGCCGCTGGTGACGATCGAGGTCACGCCCTTGGTCAGCGTGACATGCGGCTCTTCCATCGTGACGGTCGCATTGGCCGACGCGGGCCCCTCGCCCGACATCTCGTTGCCGATGGCCGCGCTCGCGCCCAGGGTCGCATGGTCGACGTTCGACGCCTGGTTGGCCACGATCGCGTTGAACTGGACGATGGCGAAATCGGGCAGCGCGGAGCCTTCGTTATCGTTCACCCGGCCGAGGTCGAACGTGACGGAGCCGTCGGGGTTGACCGTGATCTGGCTGGCGGGCAGGGCGAACGTCGCCTTCGCCGTATTCGGGTTGAAGCTGCTTCCGCCGGCGGCACTGGCGGCACCGCCGAAATCGACGGTGGTGATGGAGCCGTCGGGGCTGACCAGCTCGATCGTGACCGAACCGTCGTTCTGGAACGTCATGCCGCTCGGCAGGTTCACGGTCAGCTGGAGGTCGTTCTGCTGTCCTTCGGGCAGCTGGACGCTCGCCGAGTATCGAATGATGTCGCCGACCGTCGCATCGACGCTGCTGACGGCACTGCCGTAGAGGCCTGTGCCGCCGCCGTTGGTGTTGTTCGCTTCGCCGATGATGCTCAGGCTGGGCGTGAGCTGCGCGACGGACATCGAGTTCGAGGCGCTGGCCGAATAGCTGTGGCCGGTGTCGACGGTCGACGGCAGCGAGTTGTAGCTGCCGTTGGCGGCGGGGCCGCCCGAGAGCGCCGTGCCGGTCGGCGTATCGACGACGATGCTCGTGCCGGCGCTCAGGTCGTTCCGGACCGTCGCCTCGAACGTGAATTTGGCGGTCGCGCCGGCCGCGAGACCCGGCAGGGTGATCTTCAGGATTTCACCGCTGCCGCCCGCGCCGTTGTCGGTGATCGTTCCGCCGCTTTGCGCGACGAGGTTGGTCAGGTTGGTCAGGTCCGCGGCCGTCGGCACTTCGACGTAGAACGTCAGGTCGTTGGCCGGCGCACCGCCGCTCGCGTTCGCCAGCGACACCGTGTAATCGAGCACCTCGCCGCTGAAGAGGTTCGTGACGGCGCCGCCGGTCCCATGGTCCTTGACGCTGATCGTCTCGGTCACGTTCGGGTTGAGCTCGGTCACCGTCGCCGACGTGCCGGCGATCGAGGTTCCGCCGTATTGCAACGAGGCGGCGTTGGTGAAGGTGGCACCATTGGTCGGAGTGTCGGTCGTGTTGATCTTCACCTGATAGGTGATGGTGATCGTGTCGGTGCCGTCGGCCAGCGAATTGGTGATCGCCGTGCCCAGGTGGAACGTCAGCGTCTGGCCGTTCTGGTCGACGGTGATGGCACCGCCCGACGCCGGGCCGCCGGTCAGCACGATGTGGCCGTCGTAGGTGATGGTCGGCGTGCCGACGAAGGTCGTGCCGGCCGGCAGCACGTCCGTGAGCGTCACGTCGCCGCCATTGTTGGTGGTGGCGCCCTCGGGAACGGTCAGCACCAGCTGGTAGGTGATGGTCTCGCCCAGCACCACGTTCGGCAGGGCCACCGGCTCGCCGGAGGCGGTATCGTTGCCGGCGATGACGGTCTTGGCGATCGACGGTGCGAGGATGCCGATGGTCGCATTGTCGAAAAGATCGGCCGCGATTTCGCCGACCGGCGTACCTGCAGTGACGAAACCGTCGCCGGCCGCGACGCCGCCGGCATGATTGGCCCAGTTCACCGCCGAGGACGAGATGGTCAGGGTCTCGCCGACCGCCTGGCTGGCCGACAGCCGCAGATCAAAGACGACGTAGATGGATTGGCCGGCCGCCACGCCGTTCGTGAGCGTGATGCCGGTCGAGGAGAAATAGTTGGCGATGCTGCCGCTATAGGCGAGCTGGTTGCCGTTGGCATCGTAGACGGCGAAATTCAGCACGTTGGACGCCGTATAGCCGCTCGGCAGGGTGCCGTTGACCGTGACATCGAACGCCGTGGCATGGCCGGTGTTGTCGACGGTCGAAACGATGCGCGCCAGATCGCTGCCGTCGGCACCGGTGACGTTCATGTTGTCGGACGACTGCGGATCGCCGGAGCCGAACGGATTGCCGATCGGCGTTCCGGCCGGCGCGAATTGCGTGTTCGGATTGCCGGACTGGCTGGTCCAGGGCGCCGACGGGTTCGACGTGTCCGCGCCATAAGTGCCCTTGGCCGCCCCGGAATCTCCGGTCACGGAGACGACGCCGGTCTTGGTGACCAGTTCCGGCTGGTTCAGCACGATCTGCTGAACCGCGTTGGCGGTGATCGCGGTCGAGACGTTATGCGCGTCGAAGTTCTGGCTGTTCGCCAGGTTGGTCAGGAACAGGCCGTCGGCGAAGGGCGTCGAGCTGGCCTTTACCGAGAAGTCGATCACGACCCGCTGGCCGCCGGTGTTCGTCGTGTCGTCGTAGGTGCCGAGGTGGAAGCTGATGCTGTTGGCGACGCCGTCGGCCGAAACGCCGGAGATCGTGGCGCCCGCGGGGCCGGACACCAGATGGTAGGTGCCGGCCGCGAGGCCGGATCCATTGAGGAACGCCTCCAGCGAGCCGATGGCCATGGGATCGAGCGCCGAGAAGATCGGCAACGGCAGGAACGCCGAAAGCGACAGGTTGCCGTAGTCGGCACTGGCGGTCAGCGTGTAGGTCAGTTCGTAGGTGACCGTATCGCCTGCCTTGATGCCGCCGCTGCCGTTCGACGACACGCCGTTGACGTCGACGATCGCCAGGCCCAGCGTGTTCATCGGCACGGCGTCGCTCAGGCCCGAATTGTCGAAGGTCGTGCCGGAATCGCCCGTCGTGGTGACATGGGCGCTCGTCCCCGCCCCGTCGATCATGTTCGTGACCGCGTCCGCCTCGCGCAGGCTGAGGCCGGGATTGGTCGAATCATTGACGGCCGCCCCGGTGTTCTGGGGGTTGGTCTCGGTGTATTTGTCGAGCGTCTTGACCTTGAAGGTGATCGAGCCCGAGGTCTGATGGCCGACCTGGCCCTGCAGGGCCGCGACGGCGTTGGCGGCCAGCAGGTCGCCGACCAGGAAGGTGATGGCGGTCGTGCCGTCGCCGCTGACGTCGTTGCGCTGGTAGCTCCAATGGGCGCCCTGGCCGCTGAGCGCCACGGCCTGGCCGTTCGGCGTATCGGTCGCCTGATTGCCAGCAATGCCGAAGTCGGTCGAAACCGACGAGACTGTCGGGGTCGGATTATTCACCGTCAGGGTCGGTGCCACGCTCGGATCGAGCGTGAAGCCGTCGCCCAGGATGTCCTTGATCTGCAGGTTCGCCAGCGAGACGTAGTCGGAGACCTGGAAATCGATCGTCTCGGTGATGCCGGACTGGCCGGGGGCAACCTGGCCGTTCCCGCCCGCCGAACCACCGGCGCTGTCGTGCACCTGGATGGCGAGCGCCTTCGCGACGAAGCTGACGGCGCTCGTGCCGCCGCCCGAAACCGCCTCCGCCCCGGCCGACGCGGCGAGGCCGGTCGTCGGCGTCCAGGTGCCGCTATAGCCGAAGGCCGGCGTGTCGGTGATGGTGTTCTGATAATGGTTGGCCGCGGTCAGGATGGTGGCGCCGCTCGCGTCCGCCTGCGGCACGAACACCGGAATCGTGATCGTGGCCGTGCTGGAGAGCGACGGCAGCGTGACCGAAACCGAGCCGCCCTGCAGGATGCCGCCGGTATGGGCCGTGAAGCTCGGCGTACCGGCGGTGTTGATCGTGATCGTGCCGGCGCCGCCGGCATGTTCCACCTGGTCGGGCAGGTTGAACGTGACCGTGAGGTTGCTGATCGCATCCGCCGCGACGACCGGCGCCGGCGTGACGGTGACGATGTAGTCGAACGAATTGTCCGGCCCGGTCGCCGTTTCGTCCTCGTGCAGATCGGTCGTCGCCGTGACGTTGATCAGGCTGACGGTCGTCGCGGAAGAGGTCGCCGCGCCGAGGATCGACGGGTCGCTCGCCGGGTCGTTCAGCGCGTCGTGGCCGAACTCGAAGGCGCCCATGGCGGCGATGTTGATGCTGTTGCCGCTGTGGCTCGTCAATTCGGACGTGCTGTCGGCGGTGAAATGGAGCGTGACGCTCGCGGCCGGCTCGCCGGGCGTGAAGCTGCCGAACGGCAAGACCAGCACGTACATGGAATCGCCGGCGACGAAGCCGTTCGGCGCGGCGATGAAGGTCGCATTGCCGGAGGCGTCGAGGACGTAGGGATTGAAGGCACCGACGGTGCCGACATGGCCGGCCGCCGTCGCGGTCAGCGTGAGCCTGTGGGTGATGTCGATCGACGAGCCCAGATAGCTGGCGGAATTGAGCGTCGCGGTCTCGGTGTCCGTCGCCGTGTTGGTCGGCACGAACAGGTTGATGATCGGGCCGTAGCCGACGACGCCGGCCGAGCCGTTCGAGAATGTCACCGTCTCGGTGAAGGTATCGCCGAGCAGCACGTCGCCGGTGGTGCCGCCGGTGCGCGAACCGGTCCCTTGGCTGAGGCTCACCTCGGGATTCGCATCGTCGAGCGCGCCATGATAGCCGGCCATCGCCGCATCGGAGAACACGGCGGCATGCAGCGGGCCGGTCGTGTCCTCGAGTACCCAATTGCCGCCGAGCGCGGCATCGCCGGTCACATCGGTCGACGCACCGACGTTGGCACCGGTCAGGGTATGGACCGTGTCGACGAAGGCCTGGCCGGTGCTGCCCTGGCCGACGTCGCAGCCCCAGAACTGGATATCGGCGCCCGGAGCCAAGTGGTCGGCCCATGAGGCAACCTCCGCCGCATGGCTCGACAGGCTGGCCGCGGTCACGGTGCTGCTGCCCAGTTCCAGTTGACCCGGCTGGCCGTAGGTCAGGAACTGGATCGAGGTCAGGTCGTGGCGGCCATGGAGCGCCTCCGTCACCTGGTCGATGCCGTCCTTGGCGGGATCGACCAGGACGACCTGCACGTCGCTCTTCACTGAGGAGGCGAGCGACTGCCAGTTTACGACTCGCGTATCGACGAACAGGATCTCATGTGCCGTCGGGTTGGGCGTCAGCGACGGTATGTCCGCATAGGAGACGCTCGCCCGCGCGGCCGAGGCCGGCGCGGCGTGGCTTTCGGAGGGGTGAGCCTGATCGTGGTGGTGATGGTCGTGATCGGCAGCGTCGGTGGCGTGCTTGGCAACGGCGTGCAAGCTGCCATCGAACAGATGGCGCGCTTCGAGAACGAGCTTCATGGACCACCCCTAAAATGTGCTCACCAGCCGGCTTCGCCGAGTGGCACCACCCTCGCCAGTTGCAGATCGTCCCCCGCCCTCACGCAAACGAGCGGTTGAGGGCGCGATCCATTACCCAAGACGCCAAAACCATACCCAGGTATGCGCATGCATGCTGAACGTTTGCGGCTGCAAATTGATATGCTTTGAAAGTCGCCGCAATAGAAAATTTTATGAAAATAGTAGTTTTGCGAAAATTCTTCACTGCGTAAAACCTATAGGAGAAATGTCATTTTAACGCGCTTTAATCGATCTGTTAAATTCTACCCCGTCCTAACATTAGAAGCGCGGAATGTTCCGGGCCCATCTCGCCACGTCCGCTGACGGCGAGGCGGATTGGCGCAACGCGAAAGCACCGCATAGGACCAATCGCCATTTTCGGTAGCTTGCCATCCTCCGGCTTCGCGGCCAGGATGCGGCAGCGCCAGCCCGTTGCCGAGCAATCCATGCAGTCCCTGCTGTCCCGTCTCAGCCCCGCCGACATCCGCACCGAGCCGTTCCCCCATATCGTCGCCGAGGACGTGCTGGAGCCGGACCTGTGTGCGGTGCTCGGCCGGACGGTGCCGGAATTCGAGCGCTTCGGCTGGGCCGGCACGCCGCCCAGCAACCAGCGCTACATCATGCCGGCGCATCGGATCGCCCAGGACGAGGCGATGCCCGCGATCTGGCGCGACTTCGCCCGGCACCATAGCGGACCGGAATTCCTGGCCGAGATCGCCGCCCTGTTCGCCGGTCATTGGGCGCCGGCCATGCTCGACCGCCTGGGCGGCAGCCTGCTCGGCCATACGGGCGGGCTGTGCTGGCGGGACGATCCCGCCGCGGTCCGGATCCTCCAGGACGCGCGGCTCGAGATCAACACGCCGGTCACCAAGAAACCGGGTTCGCCGCGCGGCGCCCATCTCGATACGGCAAATCGGCTCTACAGCGGCCTCTATTACCTGCGCGACCCGGACGATGATTCGGTCGGTGGCGATCTCGTGCTCTATCGCTTTCGCTCGGCGCCGCCGCGCCACATCGACGTCTTCGCCTTCGACGACGACCAGGTCGAGGCGGTCGCGACCATCCCCTACCGCGCCAACAACCTGGTCCTGTTTCCCCAGGGACTGCACGCGATCCACGGCGTCAGCCCGCGGCAACTCACGCCCTGGACGCGCAAATACGTCTTCATCACGGCCGAGATCGGCGAGGACTGGCTCGCCTCGCCGGCTGCCGCCCGACTGGAGGCCTGAGGCAAAGAATGCGTCTTCTGGTTCACGGCATGCAGTCGAGCGGCGCCACGCTCTTCACCTATTTCCTGGCCCAGCGGCCGGGCTGCCTGGCGCTCGTCGACATTCTCAACAACTATGCCGCGCCGCGCTTCGAAAGCGCGCTCGACGCGGTGGCGAAATGCGTGGTCACCACCGCCTATCCGATCGCGGTCCATGCCGAACGGTTCAAGGCCGACCGGACGATCCTGCTGCTGCGCGACCCGCGCGACAATTACTTCAGCCTGCAGAACAAGAACTATCGCAATCATTCGGGCCTGATCGACGAGAAATTCGCCCTCATCGACACGCTGTTCGCCGAGCGGAGCCGGTTCGACGCCACGATCCATTACGAGGATTTCCTGGATCGCGATCCCGCGGTGCTCGATCGGATCCGGGCGCTCGGCTGGCCGGTCGAGGAGGCCTATTACGATTTCGAGCGGACGTTCGAGGGCATGCTCGCCCTGCTGTGGCAGGAAACGCCCCAACTGCTGCAGGACGAATTCGAGATCTCGTTCGGCAATTGCACCCCGGACGGCCTGCTGCCGGACCGCCGGCGCAAGCCGCGCGATCCTTCGATCGACGCCAAGCTCGAAACCCTATGTCCCAATCTGCTGGCGCATTACCGCGCACGGGAGCGATCGGCGGTCCACGCGCAGGTGTGAAGGACGCTCACGTCGTAGCCCCTGCTAGCTGTTCGAACGTCGCCACGTGGCTGGCGCTGCACCGAACGCCTTCTTGAACGCGCGGGAGAATGCGGCCTCGGAGTCGTAGCCGACAATCTCCGCAACCTGTGCGAGGGATGCTCTGGTGTCGCGGAGTTTCTGAGTCGCAACCTGCATTCGCCAATTGGCAAGATAATGCATCGGCGGCACGCCGATTAGACGAATGAATCGGTCGGCCAACGCCGAACGCGATAGGCCGACCTCGCGGCCAAGGTCGTCGACGGTCCAACGCCGGTTGATGTCGCGGTGCAACAGCGCCAGTGCCCGCGCCACGTAAGGTTCGCGCAAACCCGCAAGCCATCCGATTTGACCATCCGGCAGGGACTCCGCGTAACGCCTCACGGCCTCTACGAACAATAGCTCCGAAAGCTTGGCGAGCACCGTCTCCGATCCTGGCCGTCCGGCGGAGACCTCGTCCGCGGCGTATTGGAATGTCGACCGCATCCATTCCGCGGCGCCACCTTGCTCGACGCCGAGCTTGAGCAGAGGCGGCAGGGTCGAAATCACCGGATTGCGTTCGGCGCTGGCGCAACCGAGGAACCCGCAGATAATCCGGGTGCGTTTTCCGCCGCCGCCGTGATGGATGGCGAACAGCCCGCCGTCCTTGGGCGGATGGATGATGTCACTTCCGGCCACCGGCGGCAGGCTCAAGTCGCTGCCCATCAGATGCAGGTCATTGCGCGGCAGCAGAACGACCTCGCCGGCGCCAATTGTGAGGCTCTCTCCGGCCGCACCCTCAACGCGGATATGGAGGTCGCCCTCGACGACATAGTGATAGAGGATCAGGTGGGACGCTGGCCCGAGAACAGGCGTGCAATGTTCGGGTCCGACACGCGCTGCAATGCACCACGGCGTGAAGAACTCGGCGTGCAAAAACACGCCGCCGGTCAAATGCGCCACCCTCAAAACGTCGGATAGTGCGTCCATAACTGCTTTCCTACCCAGATCCGGTGTTTCGGTCATGTCTCCGGGTGGGCGGATCATAGACCATCGATCGCCGGCCGACCTACAGATGACCGCATCAGCCGATCGGTTCCTCTATTCCGTCGGCACGCTACTTCGGGAAAGGAAGCGGCAAGTGAATGCGATCGACAAAATCTCCAACAGCGAACGGTACGCGCGCTGCATTCAGGCGTCCAAGCGAGTGCGCTGGGACATCGAGGAGGATGTAATCCGCGGGCGCAGCCTCGACGCCACCCACAAGTTCCTCCCCGACGGGCTTTCCCTGGCCGATGAATTCACCACTCTGTCAACCGATGAAAAGCGGTTCGTGAGCCAGATCCAGGGCCGCACCTATGCCAATATCTTTGGACTCGTCGAGCGTTTCATCAACGCCAAGGTCCTGGAATTGAGCCACGACCACTGGTTCGGTGACCAGGTTGTACTCGAATCACTGGTTCGGTTTAGCGACGAGGAGTTGAAGCACCAGGCGCTGTTCCGGCGCATCGACACGATGGTCGGCGACGTTCTGCCCGACGGCTATCGCTTCGACATCGACCCCAACGCCGTCGCCCATGTTGTGCTCGGCAAGAGTACATGGGCGGTGTTGGCATTGACGCTGGATATCGAGTTGTTCACTCAACTCCACTATCGCCAGAGCATCGATCCCGACACCGAACTCTCGGAGCTGTTCAAGGATGTCTTCCTCTATCACTGGAAGGAGGAAAGCCAGCACGCGATACTCGACGAGCTCGAGTGGGTGCGGCACGACGCTGGCCTAACGGCGGTGAAACGCGACCAGGCGGTCGACGAGTTCATCGAGCTGGTCGCCGCTGTGGACGGCATCTTGAATGCCCAGGCAAAAGCCGACGCAGCTTACTTCGCGGCGACATGCGGCCGCGCGGTCGATGAGACCGAGGCGCGGGCGATCGAGGCAGCATTCCTCAAGGCTTACCGCTGGCAGTACATCCACTCGGGAGCCCAGCACCCGCACTTCGGCAAGGTGCTTTCCAGCCTGATCACCGAGGACGAGGGCCGACGTATTCAGGCGGCGCTCGCCACGCTCCACTGATCCAACCTGACCTCTTATCCAGCACCCAAGCGAAGGATGCCTATCATGGTTGCCCAAACGAAAACCGCCGAACCTACGGTCGTCAACGGCATCAATGTCGACGACCTGTTGGCCCTGATCGGCGACGTTAGGCGAGATGCCACAAAAGGCAATACAAGCTGGCGCGTCACCACGACGTGGCAGGGCCAAGCGCGGAGCCGCGCGCAAATCGAGAGTTTCGGGATCGGTGGAGATCAGGTGCCACGTCGGTTTTCGATCGACATCGACGAACCTTGCGAACTGGGCGGAACGAACCGGTTCGCCAATCCACAGGAACATCTGCTCGCGGCGCTCAACGCCTGTATGACGGTGGGATACGTCGCGCAGTGCGCGGTGCGTGGAATCAACATCGAGAGTCTCGAGATCGAAACCGATGGTGAGATCGACCTTCGCGGCTTCCTCGGCATCGATCCCGCCGTTCCGCCAGGCTACGAGAACCTTAGCTACACCGTTCGAATCAAAGGTAGCGGCACCAAGGAGGAGTTCGAAGAGATTCACAAGGTGGTGATGGCGACCTCGCCCAACTTCTACAATGTGTCTCGGCCCGTGGCCCTCAGGCCGACCCTTGTGGTCGAATAAACGACGGTTCGGAGCGACGAGGCGGCTGCAGACCTGCAGCTGCCTCATACCGTGCTTCCGGGATGTCTGCTTGCTCACTTTCGGTGGTTAGCGACAACCAGAGTATCCGCCCGCAGCCGTGAAGGGCCCAGCCCATAATGCGTCCCTCCACTCCCGCGAGGAGACTGCACCGCTAAAGCCCGGGACTAAACACTAGGGCCGGTGCGGGAGGCCCAGCATGGCCGATCCGTCAACGCGCCCTCGCCGCGAAGGTTGCAGTTTCGCGCATCACCCCAGCCCTCCCGGCGATTGACTGCGGCGCGGCGCTGGCTAAGGTCGCGCCTGTTTTCTGACGCTGCCGGGATTTTTCCTCCATGTCCGAGCCCATTGACCGCCGCTCCGTGCTGAAGGCCATCGCCGCATCGACCGCCCTCGGGCTGGTCGCCGGCGGCGGCACGAAGGCGCTCGCTGCCCAGGAGAACCTGCGTCTCGGCAAGCCTTTCGCCTTCACCTTCGACAGCCTGAAGGACATGGCGCGGCGCATGGTCGGCGAAGCCTATGTCGGCCCGGCCCACCCGGCGCCCGACATCGTGAAGAAGATCGACTACGACGCCTGGGGCAAGATCACCTACAACACCGATCACGCGCTGTTCGCCGACGAACGCTTCCCGGTGACCTTCTTCCATCTCGGCATGTTCTTCCAGAAGTCGGTCGACATGCATGTGGTCGAGGCCGGCGAGGCGCGCGAGATCATTTACGACCAGTCCTATTTCGACATGCCGGCCGACTCGGTCGCCCGCCAGCTGCCGAAGGGCGCCGGCTTCGCCGGGTTCCGCATCCAGGAGCCGCGCGACGGCAAGCTCGACTGGCGCAAGAACGACTGGGTCGCCTTCCTCGGCGCCTCCTATTTCCGGGCGATCGGCGAGCTCTACCAGTACGGCCTGTCGGCGCGCGGCCTGTCGCTCGACACCGCCGTCGGCGGCAAGGCGGAGGAATTCCCCGACTTCACCAAGTTCTATATCGAGAAGCCCGAGGCGAGCGACGCGGTCACCATCTATGCGCTGCTCGAGGGCCCCTCGGTCGTCGGCGCCTACAAGTTCGTCATGGCGCGCGGCAAGGGCGTGATCATGGACATCGAGCAGTCGCTGTTCCTGCGCAAGCCGGTCACCCGCTTCGGCCTGGCGCCGCTGACCTCGATGTACTGGTTCTCCGAGACCAAGAAGCCGACCGCCATCGACTGGCGGCCGGAGGTGCATGATTCCGACGGGCTCGCCATGTGGACCGGCTGGGGCGAGCATCTGTGGCGGCCGCTCAACAACCCGCCGCACAGCATGGCCTCGGCCTTCAGCGACGAGAATCCCAAGGGCTTCGGCCTGCTGCAGCGCGACCGCGTGTTCGACCATTACATCGACGGCGTCTATTACGAAAAGCGGCCGAGCCTGTGGGTCGAACCCAAGGGCGCCTGGGGCAAGGGCGCCATTCAGCTGATCGAGCTGCCGACCGACGACGAGATCCACGACAATGTCGTCGCCATGTGGGTGCCGGAGAAGCCGGCGGCACCGGGCGCGCAGTTCGACCTCGCCTACAAGCTCCATTGGCTGGCCGACGAGCCCTATCCGACCGAGCTTGCCCGCGTCGTCGCCACCCGCCTCGGCAACGGCGGCCAGCCCGGCCAGCCGCGGCCGAAGAACGTGCGCAAGTTCCTGGTCGAGTTCCTGGGCGGCCCGCTCGTCAACCTGCCGTTCGGCGTGAAGCCCGAAATGGTGCTGCAGGCCTCGCGCGGCACCTTCACCGACTATCGCGTCATGGAAGCGGTGCCAGACGGCGTGCCCGGCCATTGGCGCGCCCAGTTCGACCTGGCCGGCGTCGAGGGCACCGATCCGGTCGAGATGCGCGTGCAACTGACCGTCGCCGGCAAGGTCGCGACCGAGACCTGGCTGTTCCAGTACCACCCGTTCTAAATGGCACACCACTATTCGTTGCTTTACAATGACTTAGAGAGCGCCCCGCCGAAGAACATACACAGATAAGGTACACACCTTAGGCGCCAACGCATCAACGCGGCGGAAGGGCTCGGAGCATCGAGCGCAACTATCATGCGCCTTGGGGTGCTTCCGGATTTTGGCTCCAGTCCGCCGTATCGACATACCGTGCCGCGCTAGTTGGCGGGGATGCACGATGACCCCGCACTACTGGCCGACGATATCAGTGATATGACTGGAGAGTTCGCTGAGCTTCTCGGGAGCGTTCTTGAGAAGCCACTCGGTAAGCGCGATCGAATGGGTGAGCTTCCTGTAGCTGAGGCGTTGATCCGATAGGGAAGAGAAAAGATCACCGAGAAGCTTGGGGGCGTTGCAGGAGGCTAACCAGCTTCTATCCTCTATTAGCGGCCCTCCCTCCGTTCTCGCCCCATACAGACTACCACTCTCCTCGATCCAATTTTCTATCGACTCGGCTCCCGGTACCTCTCCCATTTCGTACCGCTCGTAATCGTTCGCCAGAACCGCTTGAATCGCAGGTGGATGGAGTAGAAAGTTTTCATAGGTTGCACGCGGCAGGAAGTGCGCCCTTCCATCCGATCTGCGCTGCATATCCTTGATATCGATCTCACTCCTATTCTCACGGTCAAAACTGAACGCTAATGCAGGTGGTAGGAGCGCTGGCCCAGAAGTCAGACGCTCATAAATCTCCCATACGGCCTTCGCACTGACAGCCTTTGCGTCAAAGTCGCCGGTATTGCGCAGCGGGACAAATACGGTGCCGAGCGGGAGCCCCCCTGGCAAAGCTGCGGCGATCAGCGGGAAGCACTTCTGTTCCGTGGGGCCTTCAACCCAAATCACCCGATCCGCTCCGAAAACGTCCGTCAATTCGACCCCAACGTCGGTCAGGATTCTGTTCATATCTGCGAGAGAGCGACTGTCGAGCTGCGTGACCATAGATTCCTGGTCACTCCATTGGAGGAGATGGACTATTTCCGGCTTAATCGTTGCGATAATTTCTGGAGAGTGGGTTGATATCACGTACTGATTGCTACCGTATCGCTTCAGTATTTGCATCAATTTCTTCGACGCACCCGGATGCAGGAAGCTATTTGGCTCGTCGATGACGATGACATTTCGTTCGCGGGACATCGCAACGTATAGAATCGCGAGGACCTGTCCGACACCAGTGCCAGATTCCTCAAGCCGGATAGCGAGATCGTCGCGCTCGGTATCCAAATCTATGGACCAGAGAGAGATCGCGAGTTGGCCGTTCGCCCCTGCGACCGGCCCCACGACGACGCGTTTTATCGCGGGGAAAATGGTTCGGACATGCTCGTTGTAGCGGTTCCACCTCCACGGATTGCTCTGGAGCTTGAACAGCACGGCAGGAAGGTTGCTGGCATTGGGCGCCAGCACCTCGGTGTCTTGCGATTGATGAGTTCCGATGTTGAGCCGCTCCGCTTTGAAAACGTAGACAAGCCGTGGCATGGCGTTTTCCAAGAGCCCCAGGAGCCCGTCAGCGGCACCGAGGAACCCCGAGCCCACAATGGTCGTTCGGTCTGGCGAAGGGAACGCTTGGGTAACAGTATTGTTCTGCCCCCTTTCAAAGAGGCCATGACACGGATTGCGCTCTGACTGGATCGAGGCCCCGGGAGATGCGAAAATTTCTAGTTCGAGTTCCCGGTCCGAAAATAATTTATCGAGGAAGCTTTGCGGATTGGGCCTCGCTTCGTCTGGTATCGCGATGAAATGCGAACTTCCACTGGCCAGAAAAATATCTTTGAGTTCGGCACCTGGAAGTCGCAGCTTAACATCAAAGCGGGATGCTGGGTTGGGAGCGCGACCTCGTGGCAAGCTAAGCCCCCGAAAAGGATTGTGCGCATTCTCGCGCATGCGAAAAGCTTCAAGCAGCGCTGTCTTGCCCACATTATTCTGCCCAACAATGACAGTGAACGTGGGCCCGAAACTCAACCAATCACTATCGCGGAAGGATTTGTAATTTCGGATTCGGAGAGCACTAATAAACATTGAAGTTCTACTCACGTTGTCGGACTGTTCTTAGAAAATGTCACTTAAGACTTACGGATAGTGTTTATGCGTGGCTAGCTGATCTGAAGATCGTACATTTCTCCGGCGCTGTCCTGGCAAACGCCAAGCCCCGTCGCAGATAGCGTGTCGTAGTCAAAGCTACAGCGGAGCGTCGAACCATCTGGTGCGGAAAGAAGCATCGAGCCGTTGCCGGAGGAATTCGATCCCATGAACGACCCTACGGTGCCTCCGGCCGCTGCGACGCCAACCACGCCGCCGCCGTTCTTGAAGACCCAGGTACCGACATACGTCTTCGATCCCACGGTGATGGCCATGTCGCCGCTTGGGTGTCCTGGTGTGGTCGTTAGAACGGTCTTTCCGGTGGTGCCGGTCGTCCTGCCGACCATGTAGAGATTGTGCGAGCACGCCCCGAGTAGGAGCGCTAGCGCGGCTATCGTCGCCGAACGTGCTTGGAAGCGAGCCAATGTGTTCCCCCGTGCTGAGCGGCTTTCGCCAAACTCTTGAGTGCAAAGCGAGTTCGATCTTAACTCACACGAGATTCTGTGTCATTGCGGGGCTTTCGCTTCGCTAAAGGGAAACGTTCGTGGCGTACCAACCTCGCTCAAGCGTGCCGGTCCCAGGCCATATCTACGTTCTGCGACCAAAGGGCACACTGAACGGCCAGGAGGTCGTCAAGATCGGCATGACCACGCGAACGGTCGCCGAGCGCGTCCGCGAGCTACAGACCGGTTCCATGGTCGGGATTGAGTTGGCCTACAGCATCCGTGTTGAGGATGCGCGCGGTTTGGAGCGCCAGCTTCACCGGCAATACAACTCCAGACGGCTTGTCGGCGGCGGGACCGAGTTTTTCCAGGTTCCGGCGCGAGAGGTAATTGCCGAGATTGAGCGGTTTGCGACCGCAGTTAGCAAGCATCGCGCTCAGTCTGCCCGTGATATTGAGCTAAAGCGGTTCTGCCGCGAAATCGGTGCCGCGCAGTTTCAGGGCCGAATCGATTGGCTGTTTATTTTCCTGTTTGTGGCGTGCTGGACCGGCTCGATTTGGTTGGCCAGCCACCTGTCTCATAACAAAGATATAGTAGGAACCGCTGGGCTCGGAACGCCGTTTGCGCTCCGCTTTGCGTTCAGCCACATGAAGAAAATCATCCGCCTCCGCGCCTACGAACCGCGCTTCGGTGCCGATATCGCGCGGAAGCATGTCGAGCTACGAGCACGCTTCCCCTTGGCCTACAGCTAGGAAATATCAGGACACGGACAATTGATTTCCACGACTGCGGACGGCTCATTCGTTTCAGATAACGGCAAGGTGCTCTTCTTTAGCTGTAAGCGCTTCGTCACTGACATCTGTGAAGGTGATTGCTGCTTCATTTGCGGCGCCAAACCGTCTGACAAGCCGTTCAATAAGGAGCATGTGCTACCAGAATGGCTTTTGCGTCGTTACGATCTCTTCGATAAGCGAATAAACCTCCCAAACGGCTCGCGCTTTAGCTACGGCCAATACACGATACCGTGCTGCGTTGAGTGTAACAGTCTCATGGCGAGGGAGATTGAGACACCAATAAGTGAACTGATTCGCCGCGGCAGTGGCGCGGTCTATCAGTACATCGAAAAGCATGGGACCTTGAAGTTCTATGTGTGGCTTGGGTTAATATTTCTCAAGACCCACCTAAAAGACCGTGATCTTCGCTATCATCGCGACCTCCGTAAAGAGGATGGTCCGATATCATCTTTGTATACCTGGGAAAATCTGCACCACCTTCACGCGTTGGTCCGGTGCTTCTATACAGGTTCATTCCTATCGCCGGGTGCTATTGGATCATTCCTATTGATCGCGGCTCGCACTGACGGCTCATCCGATGAATTTGATTTTGCTGACCTCTACCACGCTCAGACTTTGCTGCTTAGGATCGGCGACATTGCTTTCGTTGCCGTGTTCGACGACTCCAACGGCGCGGCTAGCTGTCTTCAGCCGATGATGGAGATATTGCGCCCACCCTTGACGCAACTGCAACTGCGCGAAGTGATGACTGAATTCTCATTAGCAAATTTACGGATCAAAGATCGACCGAAGTTCTACACAACTGCGAATCCTCTTACCGGGTTTTGCGCGATCAATGTTGATCGACCCGACGCAGTTGAATTGGAGGACTTGGATTATGAGATGCGCGGTGAACTAATGCACTTCGCTATTAGGGACATGCTCCCCAATATTTCATATCCCAACTCCACGAGAGAAGAATTCGAAGCGGAAATTCTTACCGGTCGCCGCACCTTTCTTTGATAGGCAGTGGGGCATTAAAACATCAACGGCGGCTAAACAACTAAGACCTATTAAAGTCTCCGCAGCAGGACTGCGACGCTACTCGCTTGCCATTGACCGCCGCGCGATGTCGGAACGCCAAGCCGGTTAAGACCCGCCGCGATCTGGCGAACGCTTGTCATCCCCTCGCCGCGAAGCCTATCGATGATGGGTGCGAGCCGTTCGGCATTCTCATCGGCTTTGGCTCGCGCCGCAGCCGCCCCGGCTTCCTGATGCAACCGAATGTCCGGAACGGGACCGCCTCGATAACCTCCGAGCTTGGTCCCGCGTGCCTTCGCCGCCGCCAACGCCGCTTTGGTGCGAGCGCTGATCTTCCGCGCTTCTTCTTCCGCTATTGCCGCCTCAATGTGCATGCGGAACGGGTCCGCGTTCGGCATGTCGCAAGCGATGAACGGCACGTCTGACTTCATAATGCCGCTGATGAAATGGACATCACGCGCCAGCCGGTCGAGCTTGCCGATGAGGAGCGTCGCCCTGGTTCTACGGCAGTGCGCCAGCGCTTCGGCGAGCTTTGGCCGATCATCGCGTCTACCGCTCTCAACCTCCACATAGGACGCCATGAGCTGGTCGGAGGATCGCAGGAACGCTCGGATGGCTTCCTCTTGGGCTTCCAGCCCCAAGCCGCTCTGCCCCTGCTTTACGGTGCTGACGCGGCAATACGCGACGTAATCGACCATTTGTCCAATTCCTCCACAACGTCCGTTGTCGTGGTTTCGTACACCAAGGGAAGTCTCGGCGCAAGCGCGCTGACCATCAAATGCGAAGGGCGATCCCAGCTTCCGCCGAGACCGCCCTCGAAACCCTCCCGCCGTCTGGTGCTGCTTAGTCGAGACCGCGAACCACCGAAAGCTCAACCACTTCGCCCTCGGTACCGCCAAGGGATGTCGCGTCGCCCCCCAGGGACGCAATCTTTCCCTCAATCACGTCGGCGATCATCAAACCCGCCGCAGCGCTGTTAGAGGAAATCTCAATCGTCACCAACGTTCTGAACATTCTTGATCCTCATCAACCGCCATTCACAAGCGATGGCGCCGCAAGAACCTGATTCATCAGGAATCTGACTTCAAGCTTTTTATATCACCAATATTGCAACTATTCTGGGATCAGATAGCTTACCACCCACACCAACCTTAGCTAACCATTATCAATACCTATCTAGTATTCATGGTACTTGAGCCATCCCTCGACGGGGCGGGGTAGGAGCCGGTGGCACATAGGCGGTATAGGCATACGAGGATGACCCAGAATCGGCAAAATCCGCTGTAACGCTCTCCCAAACGACCCGTTCATAGGTATCCGACCATGCTCGCCATGCCGGAGAAATCAAATCACCAAATTACTGTAAAGAACTGTTGCGTTCTATTCTCCGCTAAATATAACTACCGGAGAAGGGAACAACAACATTGAGTGATATCGAAGATCGTTTTATTCACGCTCTCATTTATACCACTAACGGCGACCCCATCGCCGCCGCAGTAATCGCGGGTTACAACGACCCACAGAGCGGCCTAAAGGTCGCCAAGAAGCTGAAGCACCAGATTGCGGAGGCTTCAGAACTCGCGCTGATCCTGAAGACCCCTGAAGCAATCGCCGCGCTCGCCGCCGTCCTGGTTGATCCGACCATTCCCGGCACCAAGGAACGGATCAGCGCCGCTAAGGAAATTCTGGATCGCGCTGGACTCGTCGGCACGCAGAAGGTGAGCGTTTCAGCCCCATCGGGTCTGTTCGTGCTTCCTGCAAAGGACTACGGCCATGACGCAGCGTAAGCTACGGGGCCATGTGCCGTGGGGCTTTATATTGGCCGCCCCCGATCCGAACCTCCCGAAGCATCTGGTCCCGGTACCGGAACAGCTAGAGGCCCTTGAGAAAGCCTTCAATTTCCTCGACGGAGGCTCATCTCTCCGAGATACCGCACGTTGGTTGGCTTATCACACCAAGCGGCCAATCTCGTTTACGGCATTACATCGCCTATACGAGCAGCGCGCCACTGCGAAGGGAGACAATTAACATGGGGATCGCTGGAGCGGTGGCGGCTATTGGGACCGCTGTATCTTACGCCGGGGCAGCAGCAACGGTAGCAAGCACCATCAATAACCTGGCGAACGGCGGCGGTAGTGGCGGCGGTAGTGCTGCACCTGGCGGCATGCCTCAAACGTCCTCGAACTTTGACGCCATGGACCAGAGCCTTCGGTTCAATCAGGACACCCAGAGTCCAATCGCCCAGGGCGCTACCCAGACCGCCACAGACGGCATCGACCGTTCCGGTGGCAGCCCTTACAGCTACGGATCGAAGATGCGGATGTCCATGGTCGGCACGGCGACAGACCCTAGTGCGCTTTTGGCGTCCTGGCAGCGGAGCATCGGCTGAACCCACAAGCAAAGAAACGCCGCCAACGCGAGCAACGTTGACGGCGTGAAGCAATCCAAAGACCTGTGAAGACTGCTAATTGTACCGCAGAACGTCAAAACTTGCAAGGATAGCACAATGGGCCTTTTGAACGCATCAATCCGAATTACTTTTGATTACGGCCAAATCGCGAAGTTGATTGGCCTTGGTGTCTTGTCCGCTGACGCCTCAAGCCCTGCAGACCTTGCGTCTGCGGTCTATGCACTCTTGGAAACGAATGGAAGTAACGACAACAACAGCCAGCGAATCAGCATGGCTGCATAAGCTCAAGATCGGTAATCGAGTCGAAGGATTGTTCAGCGGCCTATGCGAGGCCAACGGCCTCTCGGTAATAGCGCACCAGCAGAACCGGGATAAATCCGACGACAGTGCCGCAGCATGCTACAGCCAAGCGATTAAGAACGATGACGAATTCGTGCACGTCCTTCGGCACCTCCCAGATTTTGAATGTTGGCGTGGGGACGACTACGGTTCCCGATGGGCAGCACAGGTTAAGACCAAGCGCCCTTTGCAGCGTTACCCCGCATTCGGTTACGACGAAACCATCGTCAAACGCGACCTAGCTTGGTCTAAGCTGACCGGCCGCCCAGTCATGCTGGTATTCCGGGATGAAGACGTAGCGCCCATCAAATGGGACAATGGCATCGACACGCTAGAGCCCTGGTTGTTCTTGCCGCTCGCCAGGGCTCTCGCCTCTGAGCCAGAACACTGGACGACCAAGCGCGGCGAAACCGGACAAACCCAGACAACGCTGATATTCCCTCGGTCTCTCTTCCGTCCCCTCAGCGACCTTTTCTCCCCCAAAGTCATCTGGCATTCCCTGCCATTTCTTCCAACCGATGGCGGCACCGAGCTGGCGGCCCTTTAGGGCGTAAGAACCGAACTACATTTCTGGTTTATGTGCTTTAGATCAATGGCTTAGATGACACAGCAGCACTCTCCTTGCGCCACACCCCAGACCGAAGTAAAAAGCGTGAATTCGCAATTTCATTCGGTTCCCTGAGCGCGCTCCCAAAATCCCTCAAAAACCCTGAGCGTTCCCTGGTGTTTCCTGATCCGTCCCCGGCTCCATTTCGGTGCCGTTTCAGGAACGCTTAGCGGTCGCCTAGGTACCATAAGTGTAAACCATCATCGCCAGATCGCCCCGAAACCAGCGCTACAGCACCCATCTCGATGCCGTCGATGCCATGAAGCTATTCGACGCCCACCGGCTGGCCTACGTCCTCGGCACACCGCTAACCACGCATCTAACCCTTCATTGGGTTCATACGCCGTATCGCGATGACCGGAGCGCCCACGCGGAGCTAACCAAGGTCATGAAGCGGCTAAGGGATTGGTGCGATCACCGGAATATCCCTTTCCGGTTTGTCTGGGTCTTCGAAAACCTGGAAACCTCCGCCAAGCGGCTCCACACCCATATTCTCCTTCATATCCCTGCATCGTTCAGCGCCGAGTTTGCAGCCCATGCGGACGCCAACGGCTTCCTTCCAGCCGCATATAGCCCTGCCGCATGTAAGGTGTCCCGCGCATCAAAGGCGAACGCCAAGGAACACGCGACGTCCTCCGGTCTGATCCGTTACATTTTGAAGGGCATCGACCCAAACACCAACGAAGCGCTTATGGATTTCATGGATTTCCTCAAAGCGCGAGAGGACGGACAGGGAAAAGTCTTCGGTCGCCGGTACGGCGTCTGTCGCCACCTCAACCGAGCCGCCCAGGACGCCACACCAGACTTCCACCCGCTGCTAACGGACTTCACGGCAAAGATCGCCGCTAAGGGCGTTTAAATCGCCGCTGAGGGGCCAACTGGCTTCCCCGGCAGGGATTTGACCGCTTTCTCCGCTAGATCACTCAGCGGCGATTTAAACGCCCCTGGCGAATCAAGCTCAGAAAATCAAATCGCGGCTCGCCCAGCGGGTCTAGTTTATTGTCGTAGAACAGTACCCATCCACGATGGTACAATATCCGTAGATACGCACGGCCAATACGACACATAAAAACTCAACATATCCGACGACATATTATTCCTGTGGGATTTAAAATGATCTTTGCGACCGAAAACATTAGCCAGATTCTGGACGAACTCGTTCAATTCAGAGCAGACCACCCCGACATTACGCCGGTATCCAAGAATGACGCACTTCTTGATCTTGATCGCGATACCTACGAGCTTGTAAACGGCCTAGGAAATGTCAGTTGCACTACAGCGCGCATTGATGGCCGCTTGGTCGGCTGCGCAATCTTTATGGTCTTCCCGATGCTTCACTATAAAGACAAACTCCTTGCCGAATGCGTTCTGTCTTTCATGGCAGAGGAAGTCGATGATTACAGCGCCGCTTATGCCAAGCTCATTAAAGCCGCTGAAAAGACGCTAAAAGAGTGCGGTGCGTTCAAGGTAATCTACAACGTCAGAAAGACATACGAGGGACCTATTAACTTTGCGTCCCTCGGATATCAGAATATTGAGACGGTTTATGAGGAAGTCTTGCAATACTAGCCCTAGCTAGGGCGCTTTAGCGCCGTTCCGCTGTGCCAGGAAGTCTTGACGACACTTGGCACAGCGGAACGATGCCGGGGCGCTATGAATTCGCGTCCCGAAGCTTCGTCTGGTACGCCCACCGCTTCTCAAGGGCGTTCGTCGTCCGCTGCTTGCTGATTGCGATATACGGCTTCAGTGACGCAGGGCTCGACCAACCGCCGACAGCCATCACTTCGCGGTCGCTTAATCCGGCATCGATCATTTCAGTTGCTGCAGTTCGCCTCAGGTCCCGCACCTGGAGAGACGGGGGAAGCTCTGCGGCTTCTCGTACCTCGCGGAACAGTTCGCCCCAACTGAACCAGTCCCACGGCTTGTCCTTCGGATGTGGAGCGATCAATCCAGTTGTTCCCGGCCGCTCGCCTAAGCGCTGCTGTACGCGCTCGGACAGCTTCTGGAACACCAAGACCTCCCGTTTCCTGGTCAGGGCCGTCATATGCCCATCGCTGATCTGGTCCCAGGTAAACCGAAGGACATCACCCGGCCTCAGTGCCCACTCGTAGCAGAGGAGGACCACGGTCCCGACGGACCAGTAGCCAAGTTCATCAGCTTTACAGATGAACGCTTCCCGTTGATCCCGAGTCCATGTCACTGCGCGCGGCTGTGTTCCCTTCGCTCTGAGTTTGTTGAAGGGGTTCTCGCCCCTCACCAGGTCCGCCAGACGACCCCAGCCGTACATGGACTGCGCCACGCGAACCGTGTAGGCGCCCGCGCCATTGCCGCGCGTCTCCACGATTTCCTCATACAACGCCCTGGCTTTCCCTGGCGTCAAATAGTCGACCTTGTAATCACCAAGCCGACGCCCGCGAAGCTGCATCTCGATCAGCTTTGTTAAGCTGCTCTCGTAGGTTTCCTGAGTGTTCTTAGCGAGTGCCCCGAAGTCATTCGAGGCCATAAACTTCCGCGCCAGCGCCCCAATTGTCCCCTCGCAGATAGCCGCATCGCGCTTTCCTGTGCGCCGCATGTCGTTGACTTGGGCGTTCAGCTTGTCGGCTTCCTTGAATGCTTTCTTCTGGTCGCCGCCGAGGACCGTAAACGCGAACCCGGCGCTCTTGAGCTTTGATGAAGGGTTCCAAACGTAGGCGAAGGTGCCATCCGCACGCTTTCGGGTCTCGACATAGCGCGGCTTGTCCATGGCTCCCTCCGTCTCATCACACCGGCCATGCTATGGTATCTAAGTACCCCTTGTACTTCACCAGGGGCTGATCTCCATATCCTCTGTTTGCTCCGGCGCGCTTCCCCGCATTCCCGGTGAGATAAGCGTAACCCTCATCCGGCGCTATTTCGCGAAGATACGTTGTGAACATGTGCCGGAAGCTGTGGAAAACCTTCTCCGTACCCTCGGGAAAGGTGATGCCCCGGCCGTCGCGATAGTCGGTGAACCAAGCCCTCACCTTCGCACCGCATGCGACCTTTTCGGTTTCGGGAAAGTCCGAGAATATGCGCCCTTCGGTCGGCACGATGCTCAAGAACCCATCATCCAACAGCCGCTGCGGGATCGGCACCAACCGGATAGAGCCCTTATTTTTAATACGCTTGCCATCGTCGTCATTGATGCTGACGCAGATAACGCCATCACGCGTCACGATGTCTGCCGCTGTAAGCTGTGCGATCTCGTCCTGACGAGCGCCGAGCATCAACGCCGCTCTCATGATCAGCCAGTGCTGGCTTCCCTTCTCGACGCCGCCGAACAGCTTCTCCAGATCATCCTTGGTGAACGGCAACCGCTCGACGTGGTCATCAACGGTGAATTTGCCGAGCCGAAGCGCAGAGAACGGGTTGCCGGTGACGATGCCGTCTTGGATCGAATACCCCAACACGGCGCTCATCCCGCGCCAGTGCCGTTGTGCGGTGGCGCTTCGCATTCCCTTAGACGCAACTGTCAGGAGGAGACGGTCTTTGAACTTCCGAACGTGTTCCGCTCCGATCTGAGCGACCCGAATGGCGCCGACTTCCTTCTCAAAGAGCCGAACACTGGAGCGATACATTCCGGCCGTGGATTTGGTGATTTGCTTGTGACTTTCCGCGCGACCAATGACTTCCATCAGCGTCGGATTCCCGCTGATCGCCGCAGCTTTGCCAGCATCCTCGGACAGCAGATCGCGCCGATCCTCTGCAACTAACCCGGCGACGTAATCCCGCACGCGGCTGATGAGATTGTCCGGCACGCGCAGTTCGTCCAGCGTTCCCTCGGCATCGGAAACGTACAGCACGGCGCCAACCGGCAGACCGGAGCCCAGACGTTCAGCGAAGTCCTCGATGCTCGTCAGAGCCGTATCAAGCGCTACGTCCTTCGGCTTACGCAGCAGCTTTGCGACGCCATCGATCTGCCCATAGCTCTCGGCGAGCATTGACGCGCGCACTTGGACCGGAGGGAATCCTTTCTTGGCTTCGCGCAGCCGGTCACAGAGCGCCTCAAATTCCAGCGTCCTCTGCATTGCTTTGCGCTCGGCCTCAGCGCGGTCCCTGGTGCCAAGGGACATCCGTACGTGCTGCTTATGTCCTGCGAACTCCGGGTGCTCTTGAAGGTCCTTAGGGATGGCCCAGCGGAATTGAGCGTTCCCGTTTCTCCAATCCAGATTCTTGACCTTCGCCATCGCGCCCTCACCAAAA
>Ga0209166_10001000_pt1 | contig 25493 bp, 22 predicted proteins | sample Coa_R1_3_FD_187151 | JGI IMG/M metagenome (GOLD analysis project Ga0209166, IMG submission 187151) | Surface soil microbial communities from Centralia Pennsylvania, which are recovering from an underground coalmine fire - Coalmine... | ecosystem: Environmental > Terrestrial > Soil >...
GCGCGCACGCTCTTCAACAGGAGCTTCCGACCTCAGCCCCAAATGGTGCCCAGGGGAAGGGAAATATGCTCTTCGGTCGTTTCTCGTTTTACCGTTTCAGATTCCGCGTTGCCTGGGAGCGAAGTTCAACAGACAGCAAGGTTCAAATGCCCGCTCGGATGGACTTTTCGATATGGAGCGCCTTCGATAGAAGCTTCCGATAAAAACGAAACCCGGCGCGGTGCCAGCCAACGATGGTAGCAGGAGTGACAACAATCAGGCAGTTTTTCCACTCTGCCCAGAGCCGCTTAAGCACCTCCAGAACATTCGATCTAACGCATTCAACTTGGGACGTTTGTTCTTGCGTTTCAGGACTGCAAGCTGCTGGCGCAGAGCCAGATTCTCGAGCAGCAAAGTTTTGCGAGATGAAAAGAGACGTTGGATGGCTCCCATCCAGAGCCCGTAAGAGATCGGATATGGCGTAAACCAATCATAACACCCATACTCTAGGACACTGATTCTAAACCGCAGATCCATTTTGGCGAACGACAAGGGCTTGTAAAGGACAAACGGATGATCGCCACAACCATAGCCATATACCAACTTGTTCAGTGACCCGTAGCAAACCTTTCTCCGGGAACGCCAATACGTCGGACGACACCTCAGCCATCCTCAAAACGACACCTCAATTTGCTGCACAAACTGCTGCACAGCGGCTTCCCAAAACACCCTGAAACACCCCAAAACAGTTGACAATCACCTATATCGCACAACAACATACGCAAAGCTGGGTCTTTTCGTAACCAGCCGGTCGGGAGTTCGAATCTCTCCGGGCGCGCGCCACGCTTGAGTCCTCCCTTGGTGGGCTAGTTTGAATTTAGGCTAGGCTCGCGTTTACGGCGGCTTTCCGCAACAAGGTCCCGTGCTATTTCACACACGATTTTAGATTCGTCAATTCGCTCACGAGATTGCTTCACAGTCTTTTTAGCCTCTTGAATTGCGCTATAAATCTCGGCCTCGGACAGGCGAGGGATTTTCTTCGGCTTGGACCTATTTACCGCCATGAGAGCCTAAGCTGATCATAGGGTTATTGACAGGGAAGGCGGGAACGCCGTATTACGCCGCTTTTCGCTCCCCTTCCCACAGCCACGAAGTCGCTAACTTCCCAGAGACGTCAAAGTAGCACGCTACTGCACGCCACCGACCATTGACTTTCCGTCTTAAAACGTGACACCATGAATTGTTATTGGGGAGTGTAGTGCTTCTTAGCAGTAGGCTGTTCCTGCCTTTTCGCTTCATTTCCCTAAACAACTACGGAATCCCTGCAATCGTTCTGGATTCTCTTAAACTTGGGAGGACCGACCATGACTCCCGTTATTGCAACTAAGAAGAAACTCGATTTCGATCCGAAGAGGTTCCTTGCCACCATCGGTGAGGGCCGGAAAATTGTGCTGGTTGCAAAGAAACAAACAATTTACGCTCAGGGTGCAGCATGTGATGCGGTGTTTTATATCCAGCAGGGCAAGGTAAGACTCACCGTCGTCTCAAAGAAGGGCAAGGAAGCTACGATAGGCATATTGAATCCGGGCGATTTCTTCGGAGAGGGCGGCCTAGCAGGACAGCCTCTCCGTATAGGGTCTGCAACCGCGATGACAGATTGCGAACTCATGCGAATCGACAAGAAGGCAATGATGCTTGCGCTTCACCGCGAACATACATTGTCCGACATGTTTGTGGCCTATTTGTTGGGGCGGAACATCCGATACGAAGCGGATTTGGTTGACCAGCTCTTTAACTCCAGCGAGAAGAGACTCGCTCGGATTCTGCTGTTGCTCGCTCGCTTCGGAAAGGAAGGCGTGCCCGAGACTGTAGTTCCCAAGATCAGTCAGGAGACCCTGGCGGAGATGGTGGGTACAACCCGGTCACGGGTCAGCTTTTTCATGAATAGGTTCAGAAAGTTAGGCTTCGTTGACTATGGCGGGAGCGGACTGCAAGTTCATAGTTCACTTCTGAATGTCGTTCTCCACGACTCGCCTGATTAAGGCGCGTGATATACTGTTACGTGGGGTGGTTATCACCTTCTCCTCTTTCAGGTCCACTGAACTAAGTCAGTCCTTCTGAAGTTCTCTCCTCTTAGTTACGACGACAACCCTCCAAGGAGGTTGCTATGATTACTCGCCAATTTGCCCGTTGGGATCCTTTCCGTCAGTACTCCACCCTGCAGGACCAAATGAATCATCTTCTCCGTCACGCGCACGGCCCGGAAGACCCGGAGGAAGCGCTAACGACCAGCAGCTTCGCACCGCCGGTTGACGTCTACGAAGACGAACACAGCTTCACACTGAAGATTGACGTCCCGGGCATCGATGAAAAAGATATTGATGTCCACGTCGACAACAACACTCTCACCATCTACGGCGCGCGCGAGCTTGAGAAGGAAGAGAAAGAAGAGAACTTCCGTCGCGTCGAGCGGCATTACGGAAGCTTCACCCGCTCGTTCACATTGAACAACTCCGTGGATCCGGAACAAATAAGCGCCCACTATGACAAGGGCGTGCTGAAAATCAACCTCGCCAAGAAGTCCGAAGCCAAGCCCAAGCGGATCAAAGTCAATGTCAGTGGCGAGAAGACCCTCGAAGCCAAGGCCATCAAGGCCGCCGCCTAAAACAAGTGCCATGAATGGATCGTTTTGTTCGCAGGGCGGCCAAGTCCGCCCTGCAGCAGACGACGCGACACTTTAAGTTCGCGGGGCCAGCGACGGATGTGTGATGGTGACTGCTGACTCCAGAAAGAGAAGTTCCCATGAAACCAAGACAGATTCTGTTGTTGTCTGCACTTTGCGTGCTGGGCGTGGTCAATTGCTCTGCCAGTTTGAGCTACGCGCCCTTCAATGAATTACGGAGACAGCCGCTACTTGAATCTTGCTCAGTGAGCTCTTTGAAATTCGGGGTTCGAATACCGTGCCTACAAGAGCGATTGCTTGATGCGCCGATGGCGCCTGCAGCCCCAGCCAGCATCATCGAGGCACATGCTCACATCACCTCGGCGTCGACCAGTACACACATTGAGCTTGAAACGCGACGACATGACAGCTTGGGAAGGAGCCTGCTGGGACGGCACGCACAGTCAGCACCTCCGACTTTGCACTCCAGAAAATGAACAACACCGCTGAATGTCGCACCACGGTTCTCCAAGAGCTGGTTTGTTTTGAGTTAGCGGGTTTCAAATGATTGTGCACCGCCTGAGTCGCGAGACGGTAACCGACAGCGGAATCTACCGTGTAACCCATATCAAGCATGCGTTGCCATCGGAACTCACGCTGGTTGCCGGCGACAGATTTCCCGCTTGCCGCGAATGTTACGTACTCAAATTCGAGCTAGTTCGTGCAGCACCTTATGTGGCCGATAACCCGGGCTTTATTCGTCCTCAAAGAAAGTTTGATTGAAAGGAAACCAATATGTGTTCTGATTTGGTCTTCGCGGCCGAGTGCCGTGTAAGTAATCCATTTCTGTTGTGCCATTTGACTCGCATGACCATCAGGAGCTTTCACCAGAACGGTATGGCGATGCAGGAAACGATAAACAAAGCCCTAGAGCTGTTAAGTAAGCAAGACTGCACCGCCACAGCTGTGAATGCTAACGCGGCTGTGGCAGTCAACCTCCCCAGCGCAGCATAGCGTGATTAGCTCTCGTCTTTGTTGGCTCGACAAAAATGGATCTGACAATTCTGGACGAGTGGTCGGCAACACTGACAGCGCCTTGCGGTCCGTTACTCGGAAGTTATCCCAACGGCCACACGGTCGTGTTGAAGCTCGATACGCTGATCCAGAGTCACCCCGCGATTAGCAAACTTCAAATGAGCGATTGATACCCTCAAATTGGCGCTCCAGCCTCCAACTGAGTAGAACAGATGGAAGTGTGTATTTGCTTTGGTGGCCGTCCCTGGCCACCATTATTCCACAGGACTTAAACGGTTTTGGACGAAACTGCTCAGTCCGCTCTCAGTCCGCTTTCGTCCGCTGCATGGCCCCCTTCGACAGCCATACGGTCCCGAACCGCAGTCTGGGTCCGTGTTGTTGATGTCGACAATCCATCTCTAGGAGTTTTAGCGAGCGCTGAGGGTTAGCGTCTGAAATCGACTGCCCTCGTTGTTGATCCATTGTGCCAACGCTCAACGCAGGGACTCTCACAGACTCGCATGTGTAGGTAGCTTAGATTGCGCGGTTTGGAGTAAAGCTAGACCGAGACGGAAGAGGCATGGGATAATAACCAGCGGCCATGGCTGATGTCGAAAAGCCACTCAGGACATCGACGGGTGATCCGCGAAGGGCACTAGTTAACCGCATAGCAGCAAGCGAATCGTTCGCTAGGTCTCCTCGCTTGCGAGAGCTCCTTACCTATCTTGCCGAGTGCGCTTTCCGAGATCCGCAATCACCGGTCAACGAACAGCAGGTTGGGATCGCAGTTTTCAACCGATCGGCCGGTTACGACACCAGCTCCGATACCATTGTTCGTGTCCAGGCATCGGAGGTACGCAAGAGACTCAGATATTACTTTCTGTCTGAGGGCCTCAACGAACCGCTGGAGATGGAACTTCCCAGAGGTTCTTACCTTCCGGTCTTCAACTCAAGGGAACCGCTGGAAAAAATTCCAGCTCCCCAAATCCATACCGAAGATGAGGCCTACTCGAACGGACACGGACAGACTGCAGCCTCAAAGAGAGCAGCGGGGGGCCAAGTTCCGCCGTCCGAGCAAGCTTATGCTGAGCGAATGCGAAAGCAGCCAATGCTGTCCGTGCTGGCTACGCTTTTGACGGTTGCTCTCGCGATGTGCGTCTGGCTTGCTTATCAGAACAACCAACTAAGAAGCCAGCCGGCGGCTGAAGCCACTCCTCTTCTTGGTCATTTTTGGAAGCAGTTTTTCCAAAATTCCTGGCAAACTGAGGTCGTTCCCTCCGATTTTGACCTGATTGTCATTTCGGATGTGCTGGGGCGCAATGTGCCCTTGAAAGAGTATTCAAGCAGTGATTATCCAGGAATGCTGATTGATCCGCTCATCCAAGACCCGAAGATCAGAAAAATTTTTTCAAATGCGGCGAACGCAGGAGCCATAACAAAGTATGATGGCCCGGTTCTGTACAGTCTTTCTTTGATGTCGGATCGCCAGCGAATTCCATTTCAGGTAAAGTCGCCACGGCAGGCGCGTGTGGATCAGGATGATCCCGGCAACTTTATTCTTCTTGGACACGAACGCGCCAATCCATGGGTGGAATTGTTTGAAAGTCGCATGAACTTCCGGCACTACTACGACGACACCGTCCGGAAAGCAAGGATTATCAATGCCTCGCCGCAGCCGGGAGAACAACGGGAGTACGTTTTTGAGAATCACGAAGAGACTTATGCGGTCGTCGCCTGTCTCCCCAGATCCAATGGAAAAGGCAATGTCTTGATACTCTACGGTATCACCTTGGCGAACATCGACGGCGCAGCGCACCTAGTAACAGATGAGGCGTCCATCGCCAAGCTTTACTCACGGCTCGGCGTAGGCCCTTCGGATCGTATACCTTATTTTGAGGTCCTTCTGGGAAAATTGCCAGAAGCACAGAACTACGAAATAATCGCACACCGTATTATCAGCAATCCATGAAAGAAGCTATATGAAAGTACCAAGCCCGCAGGTTTGTACCGGCGGGCCTAGTGGTTCGTTTCTAGTTCTAAAAGGTCAGACGGAGACCGAGCTGAAGCACGCGTACAGTGCCCGCCGCACCTGTAATCGAACCGAAAGTGCCAGGAGCCGCGGCAGTAGCAGGAACCGCGGAAGCGGGGTTACTCAGGTTCGCATGGTTAAATACGTTGAGGCCCTCGGCGCGGAACTCAAGCTTAAAGCGCTCGGTGACGTTGAAGTTGCGCGAGAGCGCCATGTCGACCTGCACCAGGCCCGGCCCGGTCAGGAAGTCGCGAGGTGTATTCCCCTCCTGAGGACTTCCAGTGACAGCGACGACTCTCGTGCCAGCTGGAGTAAAAAACGCAGCCGTGTTGAACCACTGAGCCGCCGATTGGTTGGAGAGATTTGGACTCATGCCTGGCTGCAGCACGGCGCGGTCGTTGTTGGTGCCATCGAGGTTGATATCGTTACCATCGGTAACTGTAAAAGGCAGGCCGCTGTGAATTTGCACGATGGGGTCAATGTCCCAGCCATTGAGAATCCACTTGGCAATGGTGCTGCCTCCTCTGTAATAGCTGACGTTCCACAAGCCCGACATCACGAACTGGTGGCGCTGATCGTCATCTGTGCGGCCCCTTTCCAGGCGCAAGTTCGAGAAATTTTGCGCGCCGCCCTGGGTGGTGGTGCCCTGCAGTTGGGCGCTCTCGAAGGTCTTGCCGTAGGTATAGAAGCCGCTCAGGCTGAAATGGTGTCCCATCCTCTTGGTGGTAGAGAGCTGGAAGGCGTGATAGTTCGCGGTCTGGTTCGAGCTCATAAGAAGAATTTGACCGAAGCTCTGGTCCGGGCGCCGCAGTTGAAAATTGGTGGTGCTGGGAATAGGTGCAAGGGCACTGGAAGGAAGCGGATAGTTGAGATCCGCCGCGAATGGCAGATTGTGGCTCAATGAGCCCACATACGCGCCCATGATGCTCCAGTCTTTGGTGAACTGCCGCTGCACCGAGAGATTAAGCTGATAGGCGTAAGGCCATTCATAGTTCCGGTCTATAGCGAAAATTGAGCCACCGGAAACAAAGGCGCCATTGTAAGGGAATGGATCACCCCCAACAAATCCCTGGTAAGGGTTAGTCAACGTAGCCTTACCGAAGCCCAGGTTGGTGAAGGTAAGGCGGGTGGCAAACGGTTCGAAGTTGGTGGTGGTGTTCCACAGGTTACCGGAGAGCGAGCCGTAAAATATTCCGACGCCGCCGCGGATGGAAGTCTTGCCGTCGCCGAAAGGATCCCAGGCAAAACCAAGGCGGGGCGAGAAGTGGTCCTTGCGGGTCTGAGCAATACCCCGGGGAATGCCCGGGTCGCCGGCAAAAAGCAGCCCTGGAGGCGCCAAAGGGTTCACGGTCGACTGCACGATGGCGCCTGGCAAGCCAACTTCAGGACCGGGCACAAAGGTGGCTTCGCGGTTCAAAGAACCGCTATCGGTGGGCGGAGTCTGTATGTCATAACGCAATCCCAGGTTGACGGTCAGGCGGTTGGTGAACTTGATGTCATCCTGCACGAAGAAGGCGGTATACCAACTGTTGGTGTAGCCCTTGACCGGAGCATCCTGCGATACGGCGTTGGGAATGCCCAGTTCAAAGTCAGCCAGAGCATTGCCCGCAAATTTCGTCGGTTTACCGGCGATTGTCACCGTACCTGCGGTTGCGCCTCCACTGAAGCTGAAGACCCCATAGTTGTTCAACAAGGTCTGCTGAATATCCTTGTCGAGCGAAAGCTCGGCGCCGAATTTAATGGAGTGGCGGCCGTGGTTGTAGCTGAAGACATCGCGAGCCGAGTAATAATTGGTACCCGCTATCGGCCCGGCGATCGTGTTGGTCAAGTTGAGGAAGTTGCTCACCGTGATCTGGGGCAAATTAGGGGTGCCCTCACCGGTGAATTGGTTGAGCGGGTTCAGGCCGGCGAGAGAAGTCTCGGGCAGGTTAAGGCGTCCGCCAAAGTTGCGGGTATAACTAAGCCAGCCCTGGTTGACCATGTGGTCGTTCATGGTCCAGGTTTCGCTGACGTTGCCGTTGAACTGCCGCCAGTTCAGGCGCTGGGTTGACCAGGGAAGGTTGTTGGTGCCCGCCCGGATGGTGCTCTTACCAGGAGTTTCAAAGTAGCTGATGGTCAACTGGTGATTCTGGGCCAAAGCGTGGTCGAGTTTGAGCAGCAACTCATCACGGTCGTCAAAGAGGGGAATAACGCCTTGCCATTTGTTTCCGGGCGCATTGGCCAGCGGGATGAAATTGTTGATGATGCTCATGGCCGTGGGATCGAGGCGGTTCGCAGGAATGATGTTACCTACGAAGAGTTTTTTGGTGCTCGGGTCCACGATTCCAGCATCGGCGGAGAAATCGCCCAGTCGTTCGGCTGCCGTAGGCACGACGGCGCCATTCAGAAACGGGTTGGTAATCTGGCGCAACCCGGAATATGACAAGAAGAAAAAGGTCCTGTCGTGGATAATCGGGCCGCCCACACTGCCGCCAAACTGGTTGCGGTGTAAAGGAGGCTTGGGCGCGGCGGTATTGCCCCAGTCGTTGGCGTTAAACATGGTATTGCGTACGTACTCAAAGAGCGAGCCGTGCCAATTATTGGTGCCCGATTTGGTCACCACGTTGACGACGCCGTTGGCGAAACGGCCATACTCGGCGCTGTAGCTGTTGGTCTGCACGCGAAATTCCTGCACCGCGTCGGGATTGGGAGAAACGTTGCCGGTATTGCGCAGCCCAGTTATGTTGGAGCCGCCATCGAGGTAGTAGTTCACCGAGCCGGCGCCGCTATCCACACCACCATTGATCAGGGTGCGCTGCTCTGGGTAGCCCAGAGTTAAACCGGTGGTATCGTTTTTTTGCACGCCGGGCGTCAAAGTCAAGAGCGTATAAACGTTGCGGTTGACCAGCGGCAGGGCAGCGATTTCCTGGGGCTGCACGGTACGGCCGATCTCGGGATTGGTGACGTTCAACAGGGGCAAGGCGTCGTTGACTTCTACGGTCTCGCCGGTCTTGCCGACTTCGAGCGGGACATCCAGTTGCGCGATTTGCGCAACTTCGAGCACGATTCCGGTGCGGTCGTAGATCTTGAAGCCCGTGGCGCTCACTTCAAGCTTGTAATTGCCGACGGGGAGAAATTCGATGCGGTACGCCCCCTGGTCATTCGTCAGCGCCGACTTGCCGGCATTGGTATCAATGTTGGTGGCGGTAACACGGGCGCCGGGAATGACCGCGCCGGTTGAATCTGTAACCGTGCCTACCAAGGTTGCGGTTGTGATTTGCGCCTGAACGCCTGTAACCACAAGCGCAAGCGAAGCTGCGAGAAGCAACACGAATAACTGTCTTTTCATAATCTGGAGCCCTCCTGCCCCCTCTTATGCTGAACCTGAGAATTTTTGAAGTACAACAATTGAGACCCGCGCTGGCGGGCGAGGTCTCATAGTTTTGCAGGCCAGAACAACCGAAGCTGTTATGGACCGTGGACAACCTTGAGCGAGTAGAACGAGACGCTTGCGTTGGTTGGAGACTGGCCATAATCGCCCGCCTTGAAGTAGCCCCCGATTCCGAGTATTGGGGAACTGAGAGAGACTGGCGCGCCCCCGTTGATGCTGACAGTGAGCTTGTTTTGGCTGTACGAGATCACATAGCTGAACTTCGTACCCGGTGGAACGTGGCCCACTGTCGTCCTGTTTATGCAACTACCGGCCGTGCACTGCTCCACACCTGCCACCACGTCGCCGCTCGAAGTGTAGAACAGCTCGATCAGCGGACGAACCGATACGGCTGGGTCGTCGTGGATCTGGCCGACCACCGGAGCGCCAGCGGCTTGCGTGACCGTAAGCGTCGCGCTAAGCGTGTTGGTGCCGCTCGCGGACCAAACAGCATTGCTGCCATCTGGATTCACTTCACGCAGCTCCGACCGGCAGTGCGTGGAGTTGGCAGTGGTGACGCAATTGACTCCCGGGTCGAAGAAGTTCATCGCCCCGTCGCTGCCGGTGAAGTAGTACGGATCCGTGAAGCCGTTGTCGAGCTGGGTGTTCGAGATGGTGGTCGGGTTTCCCGGCGAGCCGATTGGCAGTTGCAGCGACCAGATCGACATGTCGAAGTTGCAGCCCGGAGGCACGTTCGGATTGAGCGTACCGTTTCCGTGAGCGCAGCTGCTGCTCGAGTTGACCGTCAACGACACCGTGGCAGTGTGCGTGAGGCCTGCACTGCTGTCGGTCCCGGTGATGGTTACGGTTACGGTGCCGGTTGTGGTGGCGCTGGTTGTGGTGATGGTCAGCGTGGATGATCCCGAACCTCCGCTGATGGAGGCCGGGCTGAAGCTGGCCGTGGCTCCTGATGGCAAGCCACTCGCGCTCAGCGTCACCGTGCCTGTGTACCCGTTCACCGGGCTCACGCTCGCCGTGTAGCTGGCAGCGTTGCCGGCCGTTGCCGTCACCGTATTGGGCGACGCTGACAGCGAGAAGTCAGCAGCCTGCGTGACTTGCACCACCAGGCTTACGCTGGCCGTGTGCGTCAGAGTGCCGCTAGTTCCTGTAATCGTCAGCGTGTATGTCCCCGCCGCGGTCCCAGTAGTGGTGGAAACGTTCAACGTGGAGGAACCCGAGCCGGTGACCGAGCTCGGACTCAATGTAGCGGTCACGCCCGCAGGCGCTCCGCTCACGCTCAGCGCAACTGCTCCGCTGAATCCGCCGCTCGGGGTAACGTTCACCGTGTAGCTGGTGCTGCCACCCGCCGTCACAGTCTGCGAAGAAGGAGTCGGAGCCAGGCTAAAGTCGCCTCCCCCGCCTGCGCTAGGCAGCGTGAAGTTGCACAACGTCTCTGTGCCGACCTCACTGAACGCTCCTACCCAGTTCAACTGCGACACCGTCGCCTGCTCCGTACGGAAGCCGAGGTTGGTGCCGATGGTCTGCTCTGCTTGTCCCGGCGCCGTCACGAAAGCTGAGTAAGTATGCGCCGTCATGTTCACCACCACGCGGAAGTGGTACTTCACCCCGCCCGTGTAGTGAATCGTATTGGTGGCTGTGTACGACCCGCCGCTGCGCGCATCAATGTTCCCCGAGGGGTTGAAGCGCGTAATCACTGCGAACCCGGTGTAGGCCGTCTGTGCCCCGTTCGACAGCCCGACCACCGCGTTGATAGGCGACGCCGATGGCGTCACGTCATACTCCGCTGTGAACGTTCCCGTCTGGTTGGCAAAGGCCGCGTTCTGCCATGGCCCGTTCGTCGTCGTGCTCACGCATTGACTTGCTGTATTGACCGTCAGGTTCACCGTCGCCGTGTGGCTGGTGCTGCCGTTGGTCCCCGTGATCGTCAGGGTCGAAGTGCTGGCCACCGCCGAACTCGGGGCACTGACCGTCAACATTGCCGATCCCGGCGCATTCACCGAGCTCGAACTCAACGTCGCCGTTACTCCGGCCGGCGCTCCGCTCACGCTCAGCGCGACTGCTCCGCTGAAGCCGTTCACAACGCCCACACTTACCGTCGAGCTGCCGCTGCTTCCCGCATTCACCGTCAGTGAAGTCGGACTTGCCGATACCGTGAAGTCCGGTGGCTGCACTGGGTTGATTTGCAGCGTCACGTTGGCCGAATGCGTCAGGGTCCCGCTTGTTCCCGTGATGGTCAGCGTATACGTTCCCGCTACCGCCGAGCTGCTGGTTGACACGCTCAGCGTAGACGAACCCGAACCGCTCACGGAATTCGGACTGAGTGTAGCTGTTACTCCCGTTGGAACACCGCTCACGCCCAGCGCAACACTGCCGCTGAACCCGTTGAGCGCTCCCACCGTCGCGGTGTAGCTGGTGCTGCCGCCAACCGTGACTGTCTGAGAACTCGGCGAGGCCGACAAGGAGAAGTCGGGTTGCTGGTTCACTGTGAGTGTCACGCTGGTGCTGTGCGTCAGGCTGCCGCTGGTGCCGGTGATGCTCAGCGTGTACGTACCTGCCACCGTCGTGCTGCTCGTGGAGATGCTCAGGGTCGAAGTCCCGGAGCCGCTCACCGAGGTCGGAGTCAGCATGGCTGTCACGCCTGCCGGCATACCGCTTACGCTCAGCGCGACTGCTCCGCTGAATCCGCCGCTCGGAGTAACGTTCACCGTGTAGCTGGTGCTGCCGCCCGCCGTCACCGTCTGCGAAGAAGGTGTTGCCGACAGCGCGAAGTCGGCCGTGTCCGGCAACGTGAAGTTGCACAGCGTCTCCGTACCAACTTCACTGAAGGCTCCCACCCAGTTCAGTTGCGACACCGTCGCCTGCTCCGTGCGGAAGGCCAGGTTGGCGCTGATGGTCTGCTCCGCTTGGCCCGGTGCCGTCACATACGCCGCGTACGTGTGCGTCCCGATATTCACCACCACGCGGAAGTGATACTTCACCCCGCCCGAGTAGGGAATGGTCGAAGTCGCCGTGTACGACCCGCCGCTGCGCGCATCAATGTTCCCCGAAGGATTGAAGCGCGTAATCACCGCGAACCCGGTGTAGGCCGTCTGCGCCCCGTTCGAGAGCCCAATCACCGCGTTGATGGGCGAGGCCGATGGCGTCGCGTCATACTCCGCAGTGAAAGTCCCCGTCTGGTTGGCAAAGGCCGCGTTCTGCCAGGGCCCGTTGGTGGTCGTGCTCACGCACTGATTCACTGGATTGATCGTCAGGCTCACGGTTGCCGTGTGGCTGGTGCTGCCATTGGTCCCCGTGATAGTCAGGGTCGAAGTGCTGGCCGCTGCCGAACTAGGCGCGCTGACTGTCAGCGTTGCCGAACCCGGCGCGTTCACCGAGCTCGGACTCAACGTGGCCGTCATCCCTGCCGGGGCTCCGCTCACGCTCAGCGCGACTGCTCCGCTGAACCCGTTCACCACGCCCACGCTCACCGTCGAACTGCCGCTGCTTCCCGCATTCACCGTCAGCGAAGCCGGACTTGCTGACACCGTGAAGTCAGGCGGCCGTACCGGGTTCACTTGCAAGGCTATGTTGATCGTATGTGTCAGACTACCGCTGCTCCCGGTAACGGTTAGGGTGTAGGAACCGGCCGCTGCCGAACTGCTGGTGGTTACACTCAAAGTCGAAGTCCCGGAAGTGCTTATTGAAGTTGGAGTCAGGGTAGCAGTAATTCCGGCAGGCGCTCCGCTCACGCTTACGCTCAAGGCTACCGTTCCGCTGAAGCCATTGAGCGCGCCCACGCTCACCGTGGAGTTGGCGCCACCGCCGACCGTCACCGATAGTGAATTCGGGTTCGCCAACAAGGTGAAGCCCGGCTGTGCGTTGATGGATAACATCACAGTTGCGATGTGCGATGTGCTGCCGCTGGTACCTGTGATGGTCAGAGTATAGTTGCCGGGCGCCACCGTGTTGTTGGTTGTAATGCTCAGGGTGGAGGATCCAGTGCCCCCGCTGATCGAACTTGGATTGAAGCCCGCCGTGGCTCCCGAAGGCAATCCGCTCACCGTAAGCGCTACGCTTCCTGTGAAACCATTGAGCGGACTTACCGACGCCGTGTAGCTGGTGTCCCCCCCCACGCTGATGGTTTGCGAACTGGGTGTTACCGTCAGTGAGAAATCTGGCTGTGGTGCTGTACCGGCATCGGCACCGTGACTGAGGGTCTCGAAGACCATCATGTGGTGGTCAACTTCAACCGACTGCGTCCTGACGCCCTTAAGCAGCCATTGCAAAGTGTTCGGTAAGGAATCTCCCAGCCGGTTGTGGTAATTGTTGTAGCCAATTTCAAACGTCGGGTGTGAAACCAGAGTTACATGTCCGCCGCAAACCGAACTGGGAACAGGATTGCCTAACAGATAGAAAGCATGAAATTCCAGCGTGGCTTCCAAACGTGGCTTCTCCGATCCATAGAGATCTACGCCCTGAATATGGGCGGTCTCAGCAGCATTCATGGTTGCTGCGATGCTGTACTCAGTGTGTCCAAAGTCGCGGCAGGTTTCCTGTGATACGCCGTTGACGCTGTTATTGAACACGGTCTGCCCGTTCCAGTTCAGTGTTCCGCGCGGAGGCGGCACTGGGTTCGGTCCATCAATCGGAAAGTAATAAAAATTAGCCGGCACGCGCTCGTGCCAGAAGGTGACCGCATGATTGAACAGGTTGGGGTCATCGTTATAAACCGCCATGCCGATCATGCCTTCGATCATGCTCAGCTCCCAGTTGCCGTTGCCAGCGTGCCCATTGATGATTTGGGGCAGCATGACATTGGTCATCGTGTTGCCAAAAGTCTGGGCATCGGCCGCCGACCAGCCGGCATTGCTGTGGCGGATGAGCTCCGCCGCACGCGCCCACTTGGAAGATCCCCACGCCGCTTGCAGGGGAGCATTCGAGTTGGTATAGGCGGTGAGGTTGTGCCCGTAGGCGTTAAGGATCGTGATTGCATTTTGCGCGTAGGCGCTATTGCCAGTGATCCAATACAGCAATGCCTGCGTGTAGGCGGTACTACCGTCCTCGTCCTCGGCCGAACAACCGTTGTCAGGGTTGGAGGCCGTTCCGCAGTCTATGACTCCGCCTGACGGGGGACCTTTGGGTGTGTAGGGTGAAGTCGTTCCATACGTGCTTCTTTGCGCGTTCAAAAACTCGGTATAGATGGGATCGATGTGGCTGTTCACCTGCGCTTTAATAAAATCCAACTGCGCCCTGCTGACCAGGACTCCTGGATGTTGGAAGGCTGGCGGCGCCTGCGCGGCGGCGAACGGGCTTGCGGAGGCGATCAAAACCAGGGCGAGCACAATCCACAGAAGCGAATGCTGCTTCGTCGACTCTCTGTAGGTGTGCTGTTGCTTTCTGCCGGTTACGTTGAAATCTCCTGGGCCGGCCTCAAAAACATCGGACCTGCGAAGCTTAATTTTTGTTGGCTCCATGCTGTTGACTCCTTGAAATTTTTGCTGCGTCCCAAAGTGCTTTGCTTTGGAAGCCGGTTGCACCTTGTGGATGGGGGAAAGATGAAGGTGGGTGGAAGGTAAACATAGCTGCCAAGCGCTTGCTTACGACCGCGCACGCTCGTGACTTTTGACAGAATCTGAGGACTTACCATCCGTATTCTCCTCGCGGCTAACGTCAGAGATTAATGAGGGTCTAAGCCGTCGTATTGTTGCTGGTCAAGCTGAGAGAACCGCGCATCGCTTACCCTTCCACTTCGGCGTTACCTAGCCCTTCGATGACAAAACCGTCGCAAACTCTATTTGGATTTCCCGGATTGGGCAACGGAGAATCTCCGTTTGTAACGGAGATTCGCATGCGCAATCTATTTAGATCTAAGTTGGGTCCGGGTTAACGTCGCATTTTTACAAGTTTGCTGTACCGGCACAGGTACTGGGAGAGGCATCAATCATCATTTTTTCCTGAAGGACAGGAAAATGCCGAAAGTAGTTCGACGTTGCTGAGCCTTGGAATCCGGTTTGGTCAACGAAGAATCTCCGGGTTTTAACGGAGACTCTCGTTAACATTTCAGTTTGTGGCTCGAGATCTCGTTTTCGGAAGACTAATGGTTCACTAAACAACGGCTAAATTACTCATTAAACAGTTAGGTTAACGCATAGAAACTTGACTGGAAAAGTCGGTGCCTTTGCATGGGTAGCTGTTGTTTTTGTGTTCTAGGATATGGCCAGCAGCAGGGGTACTTTGCCGTGAATGCCGGTATGCCGTTCTCACAAATGTGCTTATGAGAGGGTGTCCGGACTCATTCCCAGATATCGTGATGCTTGGCGTATATTCATGACTTCGGGTTCCTCGGCCATTGGCATTTTCCCCTGTAGATGCTCGGTCGAAATTCTACAGGAGTCGAGTTCCTACTCTATACGATGGCAGCCAATAGCTTTGGCCAAGAGGTCGTTGGCGATGAAAAAAATCAACCCGTTGTTCCCACCCGTCTTCCACCCGTGTTGCACGTACTTACAAAGTACTTAGGCAGCCCTCAAGGACCTTGTAAGTTGTTGAAAGTACTTGAAAGTTCCTGAAAAGGCTGGCGGCGGTTCGATTCCGTCCCTGGCCACCATCATTCCACAGGACTTAAACGGTTTTGGACGAAACTGCTCAGTCCGCTCTCAGTCCGCTTTCATCCGCTGTATGGCTCAGAACGCCAACCAGCCAGGGCTGTGTCTAGCAAAACTCGGTTCTGATTGAAAGTATTGACCTATCATCCGTGGCTTGTAGTCAGGCGATGACAAGCGAACTTCGTCACGCTTGTTTCCCAAGATCGAATTACAACCTTTACATCGAGAAACCCCAACGGGATGGACTTTTTAACTTGGTACAAGATATGTCACGGGTAATCCGCTGATCCGTCGTCCGGTAGCGTTGCCGATGAGGTTTTTGCGGAGCACAGGCTAGCTTTACGTGTAGCCGAGCAAACTTAAGTAGTCTTCATGCAAGGTTTCTATGTACCTACACTCACCGGTCGGCAACAACGGAGCTTTTTGGAGACAGCAGTTTAGAAATTGAATAAGCAGGTTCCATTTTCCTTTGAAAAGAATTCGCAAGATTCTCAGGCCCGCGTTGTAAAATCAGGCAGTTGGATGTCCATATCGGGTCTATTGAGGCTTGAGAAGGGGGAGGCCAATGAGAATTACCTTTGTGCGCGTTTCATTTGTTTGCATGTTGGTGCTCTGTGGGGTAAGCAAAGGGAGAGGCCAAACATGTGGCACGGGAGCCACGTGCGCAGGTCATATCGACACGTCCAAGATGGGGAAGCCGCCGTCAACAAGATCAAACTCACCAACCACTTCGACACCATCATCAAGTTCGCGCCATTGCTACGAGTGCGATTCTTCAACAAACGATAACACTCCATCGGCTGCAGGCGGAGGAATCATTGCAGGCTCAGGAGGAGGCGCGAGTCTTTCCGCAGGCGGAGGAACCGTTGCAGGCCCAGGAGGAGGCCCGTTTCCTTCTGCGGTTCCATGGGAATACCAGATGATCACAGCAACCACAGCGAACGATCTCACAACTCAAGCTAACTCTCTTGGTGCCCGAGGTTGGGAAATTGTGAGTGTCGTTCTCGATCAGAGCAGAACGGATAAATACGTGGGCTATCTGAAGCGCCGCAAGTAGTTTGGACGGGCATCGCCTATCGTTCACCGCACTAAACCAAATTAGTTAATAGGTGCAATCGTTTAAGCGGTGTAGGTTGGAGGTGGCGAGATCTCCGGACAAAGCACGCAATGGCAAGAGCTTATTCTGACGACTTACGGTGCAGGATTCTTGAAGCCTACGAGCGGGGAGAAGGAACGGAGTCGGCGCGGCGGTTCCGCGTCAGTCTGGATAGGATCAGCATCGACAGCCGCGCTGCATCGTCGAAACGGGCGCGGTTTAATTTCCCGCTCCTGGTAGAACGCCAACTGTTTGCGCAAGAACAGGACTTCGGCCACCAAGGAAGCCCGCGAGCATAACATTCGCCGCAAGAATTGCAGCGTCTCGCTCAAATGGCCCTTACATATATAGAGGATTCGGGAAACCACATGGAACGCGGACATGCCCTGGCAGAATCCCACGTGGGACTAGAGAAGGCAAGGCGAATTCTTTGCCTCTATGTGGAAATCATGCGCCATTACGTAAACCATTGATTCACTTGAATTCTGTTTGTTTGGCGAGGTTTTTGCGGACCACAGCAACTCCCACCGGACGATCATCGCAGCACGTGCCTAAACCAAAGGCATGTATTTGTTATTTGTGGTCAGGGGGACAGTGATTTCCATATGGGCCTTTTTTCGGCAGCTGACGGGAGCATAACAATCGAGCACGAATTTCTCAAGTCCAAATTCTGAATCCTGTTGGTGCACATAAAATGTCGCTCTAACGGGGCTGTCCCTCGCCATAATTGATCCGCGCTTTAGAATCAATAGCTTGCGACATCCGAGTTTCTTGCTTCTGATGCTCACCCAGCGCGTCGCCTATTCCCAATAGCCGTAAAATTTTAACGGTTAACTCCGTTATTACCTCGATCCGAATCGCGCGATTGTTAATTTGGCGAATCACAACTCAAGATTTCCACCCAAGACAAGCGTCTCTCTCATGACCTTTCAAGAACTTACGCAGGCCACCGAGCCCTCTTATGTCATTAGAAATACACTCGATGTTTTCCCTGAAAAGGCTGGCGGCGGTTCGATTCCGTCCCTGGCCACCATCATTCCAAAAGACTTAGACGATTTCGCCGATTTTCTTCCACCCAAGGCTCCACCCAAGATAATCACTGAATTCGCTCCGTCAACAGGTGGAGTCTGTCCCCGAGCATCTGCTCCAGGAACTTCCCTTGCGCGTCACGCTTCGACTCCATATCCGACTGGGCATAGAGCTGGAGCGTGGTGGTGACATGCGCTTGGCGCAGGAATTCCTGAACAGTCTTCGGATCCACCTTCATCTTCACCAGTGCCGAAGCCAATGAATGGCGGAAGTTGTGAAATCCGAAGCGTATCTTCTGTCCCTTCGCGAGTACTCCTGCCTTCACCGCCGCAGGACGAAGATACTTTTGCACGAGGATCGAAGCCGACAAATGAGTACTTTTGGCGACGAATCGAAGACCAAAGCAAGGTCGAAGAGAAATGTAAGAACACATTCTGAACGAGCTGCAACAGCATCCCTCCTGATCCTGGCCGCCGGGGCAGATGGCGGCCAGGCCCTCCTCTGCACGCCTATTCAACGTTGGAATGAGCGTCCAATCTCAGTTCGCCTATTAGTCTGACGCGATTCCCGTAATGATTATGCCGTTAGAATCCTTGCCACTTGTAGGAATTACGTCTGCTCCCAACCTGGCAAGTCATAGATTGCAAATCATAGATAATAGAATCTGGAACGACTCTGCTATGTCCATACTCCGCCGGATCAAGCGTTACGTTCGGGCGCAGCGCATTCCCGAACCATCAACCATGGATCGAGTCGGCATGGGCGGCGAGCAGTACGCTGATCAGTTCCTGGCGCATCCTCTTGTCCTAAGCCGGATCGCCAATCCAGTCTTGCCCCCATCCGAGTGTTCCTAAGGCGCTACCAGCGGGGAGTATTGTGTGGGGTAAGGGAACGGCTAAGCGACTGGGACCGCGAATTCTCTGGGGAACACATAATTAAGGATGGAGGGGGCCGAAATGGGCCCAGTGGGAACGGACTGTTCACCGTCCTTGTTATCGCTTTCCTGCGGCGATAATGTGCGTGACCCGGGGCCCTTGAAATAATATCCTTGCGAGCGGTGCCAGCAACCCCCGACGAGAAGCGCGGGGGGCGAGGTGTTGTCCGCAAATATAGCTTGTCCATTACTAATGGACATGGCACAATAGAGAACGATATGACCACGGCTGAAAACCGAGTGGCGCCCTACCTGGACCAGATTCGCAGGCTGGAATTCGTGAAGGATGTCCGCTATACCATACCGGAGCCTCACCGCGACTTGGCCGTGGACGGCGCCCTGCTCATACGAACCCCGAAGGGGACATTCGACTTCCTCGTGGAACGAAAAACTTCCTACTTGGATGGCGCGCTCGTGAATGGGTTGATCGCCCAGGCGAAATACCACACCCAGAAAGATAGCCAGCCATTGTTCCTCTTCGCCCGTTATGTTCCTCGACCGTCGGCGGAGCGCCTCATTCAAGCTCGCATCAACTTCGTGGATCGAGCGGGTAACATGCACCTAGTGCTGGGACACAACTACGAGCGCACCATCGTAGGCAACAAGGAGAGCGCCGGCGAGAAGGAAGAAAAATCGCTCACCCCCGCCAAGGTCCAGCTCCTATTTACCTTGGTTGGGAGCGCTGAAGCAGGTGACTGGACGGTGCGCCAGTTGGCCGACGCCTCCGGCCTGGGCAAAAGCAATGTGGCCAAGATCCGTCAGCAGTTTGTTCAGGAGGGCATTCTGCAACGAAGGGGAGATTCCTATGAGCTTCGTCACGGTCCCGAAATTGAGGAACGGCTGGTTCGTGGATATGAGCAGGTCTTGCGGCCTAAGCTGGTTCTCAACCGCTTTCGGTCTGCAGAACCATTACCCGAGAAAGCTCTGGAAAAGTTGAGGCCGGCTCTTGCCGAGCTGGCAATCAAGTGGTCGCTCACCGGTGGCCTGGCGGCGCATCGCCTGCAGCGCTTCTACAAAGGAACAGAACTGGTTCTTTTTCTGGACTCGTTTTCCGATCAGACGGTCCGCCAACTTTGGCTGCTGCCCGATGCGACCGGGCCGATCACGCTCCTGCGGGGCTTCGGTACGATCGCCTACTGGAAACAAGTGCAGGCAACCACGATTGCCCACCCCTGGCTGATCTACTCCGAGCTGATGCGCTCATCTGACCCTAGAGCGCACGAAGCCGCCACCGAACTGAAAGGTGAGTTCCTGAACCGTGGTTGAGCTGACCGAGGCGCAGATTTCCGATCTCCACCAGCTGCTGCAATTCTGTGCCGAGCTCAAGGCCGAGCTGGTGATCATCGGTGCCATAGCCTATCAATACCACTTTCCCCGTGAAGATCGGCACACCGCCGACATCGACTCCGCCGTCGCTCTCGACTTGGACGATTTTGCCGAACTCGAGAGACGCTTGCAGGCTGCCAAGTGGAGCCGCACGCCCAATCGCGAACACCGCTGGCGCAGCCCACGGGGCACACTGCTCGACCTGATCCCAGCTGGGACCGAGCTGCGCAAAGCCAAGCAGGTGACCTGGCCGGAGAGCCAGTTCACCATGAGCCTGGTGGGGTTCGACCACGCTTTTTCCGATGCTGAGTCCGTGGAACTCGCTCCCAACCTGACCGTCAAGATTATTCCGTCGGTAGTGCTCATGCTGCTCAAGATCGTGGCATTCCTCGATGATCAGAACAGGCGGGCCAAGGACCTGTTGGATATCCGTTCCATGCTGTCGTCGTACGAGGAGGACAGAGAGCGCATATTTTCGGATGTGGTACTGGATGCAAAGTTGGCAGATTTTAGCCTGGCCAACGCCTTTCTCCTCGGCATGGACTTGCGTTCTCTCTGCAATTTGGATGAGTTACTCGTGGTGCGCGAATTCATCAATGCCGTCGGAGATGAATACAAGCCCGCATGGGTGGCTTTCGTGAGGGCTGCGCCGCACGTAGGCGAACGAAACGAGGAACAAGCACGCGCACAACTCGAGGCCTTCAAGAAGGGGTTAAACCAAGGCCGCAGGCCCGCCGCCACCCTGGGCGCTCCGAAGACAAAGAAAGAACCATTGGCGCAAGGGTCGCCTTCGATCGTGGGGCGCTTACGGTCAGCGGCGAGCCGAAACGCGAGAATTCGCGTCCGGCCACTGACGCCCCCGAGTGAGTTCGACGAATTCCAGGTTGTGGAGATTGATTCCGAGAAAGACGCTGTTGTCCTACGCAAATCTTCGTCATCGCAAACCGTGTACCTGCCCATCAGCCGCGTCATGGGTTTCTTTGAGACTGGTCCAAGCCAGCCCGCCGTTCTCCAATTAGATGGACGCTTGCAGTGGCTGACATTGAGCCAAAGCTGGGAATATTTTCCCGAGAAAACGGATTCCGATTGGGGCGTTGCCAAGAGATCGGCCGACAACGACCCCAAGGTTAAGGAAATGGCGGCTCAATTTCGCTTGAAGGGGCACGACATTGGCTGGGCCAACGAGAATACGGTGAGCACGACTCATGGAGCCGAGCGGGAGATCATCTATGATTCTGATGGTCGTTATTTCCGGAAGGCGGATCGTCCTTATGATCAAATCCTAGTGAGAATCCCGAAGCTGAAATGAAGGACCGAGGAGGATATCCGCGAAGGAGGCGGATTTCAGCCTGGCCAACGCCCTTCTCATCGGAATGGACTTGCGTTCCCTGTGTGACTCGGATGACTCCTCACCTGGGCTGATCTAACACTTCCCGGACTTTGCTGCTTAGAGTGTCGTGTGTAAATGGCTTTTGCAGAAAGCCGGCTCCGGACTCAAACCCTCCGTGATGCGCGATGATGTTTTCTGCGTAGCCGGAAACGAAGAGAACCTTCACTTCTGGCCGCGTGTTTTTGATATTTTCCGCTAGCGCTCTCCCGTTCATCCCGGGCAGAACAACATCGGTGAGGAGAAGATGTATGGTTGCCCCATGTGCCTGGGCCATCTCCAGTGCTTTGCCTGGGTTTTCCGCGGACAGTACCGCGTAACCATCCTGTTCGAGCATTACCTGGGCAAGCTCTCGAAGCAGCGGCTGATCTTCGACGACAAGAATCGTCTCCGAACCGCGCACAGGCTGAGCTTTGGGTTTGGGTATCGAAGGCCCAATCGCTTCCTCGGTCCTTGGCAGGTACACCTTAAACGTCGTGCCCTTCCCGGGCTCGCTGTAGAACCAAATATAGCCTCCGCTCTGCTTGACAATCCCATACACGGTAGCCAGGCCCAGTCTCGTCCCTTTGCCTTTTTCCTTGGTCGTAAAGAACGGTAGTGGTGCAGTTTTTCATGCCACAATGTTACATATAATTACCCTTGAAATTCAAACTGCACCACTACCAAAAATCTCCGTGCGGAATTGGCCTGCCGTGAACTGACTGCGAGAACCCGGCCTGTGCCGGAGGCCGAAACGGCCGCTGGCCGTCGCCGGCACAACCTGGCGCGGGCCACGCCCCGCCGGGAGCAGCAGGGCCTGTTAGCAAGTCGGGGAGCTGGCCCAGCTCCCCGACAACTGGACAAAGGCACCTCCCCGGGGAGGTGCCGGTAACAGGAAGGGTATAAGGGAATTTGGGCCTCCCCGGTTGGCGGCAAATCTCGGCAGAGATTTGCCGCTTCCTCGATTCGGCATTCGTTGCGACCTGGCGCAGGGCTGCGGCTGCAACGCCGCCGCAGCCCAGCGCACCTCAAGGACCGCACAAGTGCATGTTGAGCGTCAATGCTTCTGTGCTGGGTGGGTGGTTGTCTTCAAATCGGAGTTTACTGGACCGTGACGCAGCTCTCAGCAGTATAGCCGTTGTTGCCGTTGGGCTTAGGACTTTGTGGACGATCGTCGACAATGTTTTTCCGAGCTCGGCACCACCACGAAAGCGAACGCGGTTTTGTCGGGGCGAGAAGGACGAGAGACTAGGACAAGACGTCTGCCGTAGAGGTCGTCAGAAAGCAGGTGCAGCCGGTCTCACTCCACACCCGATGGTCAACGCTGCCCGCCTCGTTGTGGATGAAATCGCCGGGATACAGAGTTCTGTCGTCAACCTTCAATATGCCGTGGAGAAGGTGCAATTCTTCGACGCCCGCATGCGTATGTCCGGGGTAATCCGTCCCTGGATCCAGCCGAACCAGCATGCTCACGCTGTCATTGTTGGCGTTCCTCGCGAGAATCTTGACGTGGATACCCGGCGCCGCCTCTTCCCACGCCGGTGTTGCTGGCGCCTCAAGTGGAGGCATGAATGGCTGCTCACCAGTCTCGCTGGCGATTCGCCCAGCGATGCGGTCCCACAGCGGCTCGGCCGGACGCAATACGTCCGTCGGCCATCCCACGAAGGAGTGCACCATGGGGCGTAGCGAATCCAGTTCCTCCCGGCATTCCTTGCACGCGGCGATCTGTGACTCGACCGTCGCGGTCTCCCGCGCCGGGAGCGCCTGCAACGCAAACAGAAAGAGAAGGTCTAAGTGTTCTTGCTGGTGGGTGCTCATCCGGCCTTCAACCTCCCCTCTGCCAGCGCCTCGCGCAGCTTCTTGAGCCCGCTACGGATCCGCGTCTTCACGGTGCCAAGAGGTTGCGCCAATCTCTGTGCCGTTTCTTCATACGTCAATTCCGAAAAGAATGCGGTCTCGATCGCTTTGCGCTCCTCCGGGCTGAGCATCGCAAGGGCATGCTGCAGCACGTCGCGCTGTTCCTCGAACAGACAGGCCTGTTGCGGATCCGCCATGTCCGTGGCTGGCCCCAAGCTGTCCGGATACGTGTTCACGCGCTTTTTCCTTTGATCAAAGCGCAGCCGATCAATCGCTCTGCACCGAGCCTGATTCATGATCCAGCCCGCCACCGACCCGTTGCCAGGATCATAGGTCGAGGCTCTTCTCCAAACATCATAGAACACATCCACGGTTACTTCTTCCGCAGTCTCCCGATTCTTAATGATCCGCAGTACTAACGTAAAAACGATCCGGTGCATCTGCTCGTAGAGGCAATGCAGTGCGCGTTGGTCACCGCCGGCGACGGCTCGGAGGAGCTTTAGCCACTCATCCTCGGATACACGAAATCTCCTCTTATCGGCATAGAGAATATCCCCGAGCCTCTTTTCTGCTGGCGGATCCACACGAACATTGTGCTGGGCGCAAGCTTGCCAGTCAAGGTCGGAACCGCCCCCCCGAACGTCTATTCCTCGCATTGACCGTATCCGATTCACACCGAAGCCAGATTTGATGGCCGACGAGTTGCGCGACCTGGCGGATCCGGGTGCAATGATTGCCCAGGAACATACGGGCGAGTTTCCAGATCGTTCTCGGTAACTGGCTCAGTCCTGCGAGCCGCGATCAGTACCTTGATTTTCTCCAGCAGTTCAGCGATGTTCATCGGCTTAATGAGCATGCTGTCGGCACCATGCGTCTTCCAATCCGCTCCCAAATCCGCGTAAGCGGTCAGAATGGCGACCGCCGGCCGATGAGGCTGTTTCGAGGCGAGCCGCGCAACATCAAAACCCGATTTTTCGGTTTCCATATTCAAATCAGTAATAACGAGATCGTACGCCGAGCCTTTCAAACGGTCGGTAGCATCGGCCGCGGAGGCGGCGGTCTCAACCTCGTATTGACTCATTTCCAGAATCGCCTTTAGCGTAAGCAAAACGGCAGGCTCGTCATCGACAACCAATATACGGTGTCCCAAAATACCCTCACTTTCCAGACCCTCCTCCCCAAACGCTCGCAGCGCAAAGGTACTTTTAAAGCCGCTCGGCTTCCGCGCTCGGCTGCGCTGGTTAGCTCGGTCTCCATCCTCTGTTTTGATATGACGTCAACCGCGGAATTTCGGATTGATTTTCGGGGCAAAAGTCCGTTTAAAGCCGCACGCTCGGTTTTTTTGCTTCCGTCCAATCCCGGCGCAGACTCTTGGCGTTTATGCTTTTGTAGCATGGTCGGATGCCAGGTGGGCAGCTTAACGCTTCTTACCGTCATTTCCAGTGACGCACTAGCACATTCGGCGCATCGTCGTCGGGAAATGAGGAGTCGATCGAGCATCGGTTGAGCAGTTTGGAATTCGGCGTCTTCGACCACTGCCGGCGCGCCCAGAAGTTATTTTGAAACGAAAGCAGGAGATCATGGAAAACAAAGCACGTGGTGGAGTCGCAGAAGATCGCATCACCGGAGCTATAGAATCGCAGACCTCGCGAATTCCGAGCTCGGGATATTTAGCGGCAGCATTCGGATCTATAGCTGCATCAGCCATTTTGAAAATGCTAGGCAAGCACGATTGGGCACTCTTCGTAGGCCAGTGGCCTGCGGCATTCATGCTGATGGGTGTCTACAACAAAATGGTTAAGCAGCATGGTTCAGATTCGTATAGCCGGGCCGCGTGACGGCCAACCAGGTGAGGCGCAGGAGCCAGCTTGAAAGGCGAAAGCAGTCGCGACGTGCGGCTTAGTGTCAAAAGGCCGGCTTTCTGAAAGCATGTCATAAGGAAGACAGGCTTCGGTGGTTGGTTCTCTAGGCTCTAGGTACAACTCGAACACTCGACCAAAGCAGTGAGGAGAAAAGTGCATGTCAATTCTGGCATGGATTGTTTTGGGATTAATCGCTGGATTCATCGGCAGCAAGCTAGTGAACAAAACTGGGGAAGGTGTGCTGCTGGATATTGTCCTCGGCATTGTGGGCGCGATCGTCGGCGGTTACGTCTTCAGCATGTTTGGAGCACACGGCGTGACCGGACTAAACATTTACAGTTTAATCGTAGCTGTGATCGGCTCGGTTGTCGTGCTTTTGATCTAT
>Ga0209166_10001002_pt1 | contig 25483 bp, 17 predicted proteins | sample Coa_R1_3_FD_187151 | JGI IMG/M metagenome (GOLD analysis project Ga0209166, IMG submission 187151) | Surface soil microbial communities from Centralia Pennsylvania, which are recovering from an underground coalmine fire - Coalmine... | ecosystem: Environmental > Terrestrial > Soil >...
CAGGCTTACCCGGTCGCGCGTGAGAGACCACAGGGCCACGAGCAACACCACCAGGATGACCGCCAATACGCGGCTGCTCAAATCAAACTCTACCGCCCGGCTGTAAAAATGAAGCTTGGTGAAATTCAGAAAAACGTAAACGAAACCCCACACCAGCAGATTGGCCAGCAACGACCGCAGCGCTTTTTTGAGATCGGGGCTCCAGTGTCCGCGGCGGAGAAAGTTGGAAGCAACGTAAAACGCGTATGGCATCTGGTCATAGAGCAGCAGCACCGAGATTCCCGCCAGCATCAGGCAGAGCCAGGTCAGGACAGGATAGCTGCCATGCAAAAAAGTGCCGTGCTCCTGCAGCCAGCCGCGGAGGGCATTAAAGAATCCGGCGGTGGCGGCCACCAGGCCGGTCAGCATAATGACGTAACGCGACCAGTCGATCCCCATGGCAGGAGGGCTCACCTGCGTCCAGGATTCGATGAGCGACTCAGCGTTGCCAACCAGGGAACGGGAATGCGAGGCGTAGGAGGCAGCGTTGATGCTTCCCACCGACGTTGCCGCCAGGATGTGGGTGGGCATGGCGGCATCCTGAAAAGCCAGCAACGCGCCGGCTTCAAAGGCGCCGCGAGCGCCGCCGCCCGAAAGCACCACGCCAATCCTGCCGGAGAGCCCGGAAAATAATTTTGAGGGATCGGCCGCGTGCGTAGCCAGTTGGCCGCGAAACTTCTCACGCTCCTGGTGAAGGAGCTTTTGAAATTCTTCCCGTTTCATGCGAGAGACTAAAGTCTGGCAAAAGCATATCCCAGATCGGGAGAAGTTCAACTCGGTTTTTGGCCGATGGCCTTTCGAGAGTTGTTCAACACTACAAAAGCTTAGTCGGCGGCATCCTGTTCGGCCGAGTCCAGGGCGGCCTCCGGCTCGAGCTGGCGGCGCTCCAGCAAGGCGTAGAAAACGGGCATGACCAGGAGCGTGATAAAGGTGGAAACACTTAAACCGCCGATGACGGCGAGCGCCAGCGGTTTTTGCAGTTCGGCCCCGGAGCCGAGGCCGAGCGCCAGTGGAAGCAGGCCGAACAGGGTGCAGAGCGTGGTCATCAGGATGGGGCGCATCCTGATTCTGCCGGCGCTGACCAGGGCTTCGCGCAGCGGAAGCCCCTCATTGTCGCGGAGCTGGTGAACGTATTCAAAGAGAATGATTCCGTTCTTCACCACCAGGCCAACCATGAGGATCACTCCCATGAAGGAAGAGACGTTCAATGCGGTGCCGGTGATCATCAGCATGCCAAAGACGCCGAACAGCGAGAGCGGCGCGGCCGAGAGAATAATCACCGCCGGCTCAAAGCTGCGGAACTGGAACACGAGCACGATCAAGACCGCGGCCAGGGCGAAGCCCAGCACCGTGAGCAGGTCTTTGAACGAGCTTTGCTGGCTCTCGTATTGTCCGCCGATTTCGTAGGTGTAGCCCACGGGAAAATGTACGCTGGAAAGGGCCTTTTGAACTTGGGGAATTGCGGCGCCCAGGCTGCTCTTCTCCTTGTCCAGCCGCGCGGTAAGTACGACCATCAGGCGCTGGTTTTCGCGTTGCAGCACGTTTTCGCCCTGTACTTCGCCGACCTGACCGAGTGAAGAGATGGGCACAATCTGTTTGGCCGGTGTCAAAATGGGAAATTGCCGGACAGAGGTGAAATCATAGCGGAAGCCGTCGGGAAAGCGGACGTGGATCGGAATGGTACGGTCTGATTCGCGGAACTCCGTCGGGAAGACTCCCTTCAGTCCGCTTTGCATCTGCTGCGAGACCTGATCGATGGTCATGCCTACGCGCGCGGCCTGGACCGGATCAACCTGGACCACCATTTCAGGATTGCCCTTCTCCAACCCTTTAAAGTCAACCACGCCGGGAATCTGCTGGACCTTCGGTCCGATTTCATCGGCCAGCGATTCGAGCTGGGTCATGTTATCGCCGAAGATCTTGACCTCAATTTCCTCTGGCGTGCCTTCCAGGTCGCCAATCATATCCTGCAGCACCTGGACAAATTCCACATCAATGCTGGGAATGGTCTTCGTAATTTGGCCACGCAGATCGTTGATAATCTCGTCGGCGCTCCGGCTGCGCTGCGACGCTGGCTTGAGTTTTACCAGCACATCGCCTTTATTCTGCTCGGTCGCATAAAGACCCATCTCAGCGCCGGTGCGGCGTGAAAACGCATCTACCTCGGGCGTCTTCTTGACTATGTCTTCAATCTGGCTGACCAGGCGGTTGGTCTCTGCGAGCGACGTACCGGGCGGCGTCAAGTAGTCGATAACGAAGCCGCCTTCATCCATCTCCGGCAGAAAGCCGGTGTGCTGGCTCGTATAAAACGTGTAAATCAGGACTGTGAACAGCAGAGATGCCGCCGCAATTCCGCCCACTAAATACTTATGTTCCAGGGACCAGCGCAGCGCTTTTTCATAAACGCGGTAAAGAGGTTCGATGAAGTGCGCCGAAGACTCACGGTAGCGCGCCGGCGTCAGAAACTGCTCTGAGAGCAACGGCACCAGGGTCAAGGCAAATAAAAGCGACAGCAGAACCGATGCCGCCAGGGTAAGAGAGAGCGACGAAAAGAAGTTGCCCACTGCGCCCTGCAAAAACCCGAGCGGCGCAAAAACTACGACCGTGGTGATGGTGGAGCCGATGACCGGGCCAATAAGTTCGTGGGTCCCGTTCTCGGCGGCCGTCATGGAAGATTCCCCCTTGCCGATGTGACGGTAAATGTTTTCCACCACCACCACGGCATCGTCAATCACCAGTCCAATAGCAACGGCCAAGCCGCCTAAAGACATAAGGTTAAGCGTGCTGCCAAACAGGCGCATGACCAAAAAGGTTCCTACTACGGTCAGGGGCAATGAAGTTGCCGTGATAAAAGTGGTGCGAATCTCGCGCAGGAACAGGAAGAGAATGACCACGGCCAGAAAGCTGCCAATTAGAATGGCGTCGCGCACGCTGCCAATGGCCTCTTGCACAAACTCTGCGAGATCGTAAACCACCGAGAGGTGCAGGGTGGAAGGAATCACCTGCGAGGAATGCGCGGCCACATCTTTTACCTGCTGAGAGATTGTGATAATGCTGGCGCCGATTTGCCGCGTGATGTTCAGGATGGCTGCGGGCTTGCCATTGCCATAGATAAGGGTGGCGGGATCGGCTACGCCATCTTTCACCTCGGCGATATCGGCCACGCGGATAGGCGTTGTCCCCTCTGTTCCCACCACCGTATTTCTAATCTGATCGAGACTGGTGAACTGGCCGCTGGTAAGGACCAGGAACTGTAAATAATTTTTATCCAGGCGGCCGACCGAGGTAATTGCATTCGTGGCCCGCAGGCGGTCGGCAACATCAGGCAGTGAGAGACGGTGAGAGAGCACCTTCTGCGGATCTACGATTACCGAAATCTCGCGCGTATTGCTGGCCTGCACCTCGACCTGGGCAACACCCGGTACGGTGCTGAATGCCGGACGCAAATTGTAGAATGCCCTGTCATAGAGATCGGTATTGGGCACGTTGCCATTGAGCACAAAGCTGAGTATGGGGAACACCGACGGAGAAAGCCGTTCTACACGGAGTTCGGTATCCGCAGGCAGGTTTGCCCGCGTATCGTTGACCCGCGCCTGCACCAATTGCAGCGCAACCTGCATGTCGGCCTTGTCGTCGAAGAGAATAGAAATCTCCGCATTGCCACGGATCGTGCTGGAGCGCACGCGACGCACCCCTTGCACTCCCCTCACCTCCTCTTCCAGAGGACGAGTCACGGAAATCAACATGCTATCCGGAGCAAGGTCGCCGGTGTGAGCCAGCACCACGACGCGGGGAAAGCTTAATTCCGGATAGATATTGCTGGGGAGTTGAAACAGTGCGAAGAGGCCTCCAACTACCATCATCGCTGTGAGCAAGTAAACTGCTTTTCGGTTCTCGTGGCACACGCGCACCAGGTTCATTGTTTGACCTTCACCTTGGCGTGCTCGGGTAAGCCGTAACCACCATCGAGAATCACGGTATCTCCTTCATTGATGCCGGAGACCAGCTCAACCGTGTCTGGGGTTTCGATTCCGAGGGTAACCGGAACCATCTCTGCGTCCTCTCCCTTCACCCGATACACACGCGGCTGGGAGTCTTCCCCGCGATAAATCGCCTTGGCCGGCACAACCAGGGCATTGGGATGGGTTTCAAGCGGAAGTTGCGCGGTCAGGAACATGCCCAGGCGCAACAGGCCCTGGGGATTGGCAATGCGGATGCGAACCAGGCCAACGTCGCTGGTAGGATCGACCGCCGGCGAGACTGCTACCACGCTGGCATTGAAGGTCACTCCAGACACGGCGTCGCTGGTGACGGGGAATTTCAGGCCGACACGAATTTTTGCCAGATACATCGCCGGCACATTGCCTAGCAATTCAACTGTCTTCACGTTGGCCACTTCGATGACGGGCTGGGCTGCGGTGCCATCTACCTGTTCGCCACCATTGGTGAAGCGCCTTGCCACAATGGCATCAAAGGGAGAGCGTATTTGGGTGCGGGCCAACTGCTGGTGGGCAATGGAAAGCGCCCCCTCGGCCTGGCTGAGGGCTCCCTGGTTGACGGTAACCTGGGTGCGCGCATCCTCCACCTCTTTGCCGGAAGCGATGCCGCGTTGGAAAAGATTTTCTTCGCGATCACGGTTGGCGGTTGCATTTTGCAGGTTGGCCTTGGCCTGCTCGAGTGCTCCCTCCGCCTGCCGCACCTGATCGCGGAAGGTCTGGGGATCAATTTCCGCCATCACCTGCCCGGCGGCAACGTGGTCCCCTTCGGCAACCAAAACCTTGGCAACGCGCCCTGGAACAGGAGAGCTCACTTTGGCATCTTCGTTAGGAAGGGCGGCGATGGTGCCGGTTACGGCAAGGGTGCGTGTGATGGTTGCGCGGGTCACCTTGGTAACGGTGACGGTGGCGACCGACTCCGGGGAGGCACCGGTTTCGTCCGGGTCGCCGGACTTGCGGGAGCACCCCACCGCCCAACACAGGAGAAGAACCGCCGCGATAACGAACTTGCTGTTTGTCTTAGGTAAGTTCATGGGCCGAGAGCTACTCCTACAACCTGCTCGAGATTGGCGAAGGCAGATTGAAAAGCGAACAGCGAATCCAGGTACGCACGCTGGATGTCATTGGTCTTGCGTTGCGCATCAATCAATGTCAGCACGTTCGACTTCCCCGCCTTATAACTCTCTTCAGCCATGGCCTCCAGTTTAAGGGTTGCGGGCACAAGATTGTCACGGTACAGCTCCACCTGGGTTCGTTTGGCGGCTACATCCAAATAGGCGGATTCCACCGTACCTTCCACAGTCCTGCGCGTGGCCGCCAGCGACAGATCAAGCACGTGAAGGTTGGCGTTCGATTGCGCAATCTCGCCCTGGTTGCGCGAAAAAATAGGGAGAGTGATGCCAACCTGGCCGCGGCCGCCTACCTGAAAATCAGGCGGGGCATCGAGGTCAACGCCGCCCTGGAGGTCGAGATTGGGGACACGCTGCCATTTGAGCGATGACAGGCGGCTGGCTTCAATGGTCCGTTCCTGGATGATGTGCTGAATGTCCGGGTTGGCGGAGTGCGCTCTCTCGATCAGGTCGGTTTCGTCTAAAGCCGGAGGCAGGTCCGAAATGGAGCCTTCCAGCTCCCCGAGCGATGCTTCCGGCATGTTGAGCAGGGTCGCCAACTCACTGCGGGCAGTCTTTTGCTCCTGCAACAAGACCTTGTAATCCACATCGGCGCGCGAAACTTCCAGGCCAGTTTGCAGTACCTCGAGTTGGGCGATATCGCCGACGGCGAAGCGGTCCTGGGCAATTTGCTGCAGCCGTTGCGCCAGTTGGAGAGCTTCGGCGGCCTGGTCGCTCTGAGCGCGAGCCAGCAGCACGTTATAGAACGCCTGCCGGGTTTTGCTGCGTATCTCGCGGGCGAGTGTGTCGGTTTCCAGATCGTTCAGCACGCTTTCTCCACGGGCCACTTCTATGCGCTTTGAGCGTTTGAGTCCTAACTCGAAAGGCTGATCCAGGAGAACACTCTCGTGGGGCACATCACGCGAGGCCCCAAAAGTTACTGTTGGATTAGGCCGCTCCTTGGCAATTGTGATTCCCGCCAGGGCCGCAGCCCTTTTTGCCCGCGCGGCGGCCAGGTCAAGGTTGCGCTGGCCGGCAAGCACAAGAACATCATTGAGAGTCAGTTTGCCGGGCGCCTGCTGCCCCGCCGCTATCCCGCAGAAAAGAATACTGGTCAGGACGAAGTACGCCGTTTTCAGTAACGCATTGCAGGTTTTGGCCAATGTCGGCGTGCCGAATCTCATGGGCTTAGGCATTCATCATTCAGGCTTGCGATTTAAAGCCTTCCATCTTAGCGCATCTACTCTGCCGCAATGTTAAATGTGAATGCTGAATTTTCCATGAATGTCAGGGCTCGCTTTACTGCGATGCTCTCTCGCACAGTTTTTTCAGTATTTCTTTGCCTCTTGGCCAGGGGCCAAATCCGGAAGCAACATTGATGTGGCCTCCCTTACCGATATTTACTAGCTCGCTCTCCCAGCTTTTGGCCAAATCTTCGGCGGTCTTGAAGTCAGCGTAAGGATCATCCGCGCCTACCACGACAATGCTGGGAAACGGCAAGGGCCCGCGTGGAATAGGAGCAAAGCCCCAGGTTTCCGGCGGGCAGGTTGCGCGCCGCTCTACGTCGGTGGGCGCTACGATCAGCGCGCCTGCAATCTTAGAGGCATCATTTCTTTGCGCCCAGTGTGGAATCAGAATGGATGACAAACTGTGGCCCACGAGAACCGCCCGGGAAGGGCATGCATCAACGTATGTGCTGAGAGTAGCGACCCATTCGTCGAGGCTGGTGTTGATCCAATCGCGCTGCACCACGCGTTTGAAAAGCGGATTTTCGTTCAGCCAGAGCGTTTGCCAGTGCTCGGGACCGGAATCACCCCAACCGGGAAGGATTAAGACATCCAGATCATGATGCATGCATGTATATTCCTTATTTTATAGATTGCGAAGAACCAAATGGACAAGTATGCCTGCTTTGGCGGGCGCCATCCGCTCATCGATGTGTACAGAAGTGAATCCAAAATAGACGTTCGCGCAAGCGCGATGGAAGCGAGAGTTATCGCTTGCGTTCACTCCCGGCCTGATTTCAAATCATTGGGAGGATTCATGAAGGCAGCCAAGGCACGCACAGTTGAAGCGAAAGAACCGCGTAGCCCCGGAGATATTCAGAAGAGCTTTTGCGGCTTCAGGTAATCCAAAATAAAGAATGTTCAACAATGGCACTCCCTGATCCCGTAAACGCCCGTTTTCTTCGCAATTCCCTTGGGAAATCCCCTGTATTTATGGTACTTTACGACAACTCCCAGAGCGGTTTTGCGTAGTAGACTGGGTATCACACCTGAGACTCGCAAAACGCACCTTTCCCCCAACGGCTTTTGCCCGGATGCATGCCGCTCATGCCCGTACCTTGCATGGCACGCCAAGCCTGCGGGAGCGTGGGAAAGCAGGTTAACATTAAGGAGTAGGGGCCCGGAGTACAGTTCTATATGGCACTTGGTTTCGGATTCAATAAACAGAAGATTCTTGCCTCGGCGGAAAAGGCGGTGCAGCAAGGTAAGCTGCAAAACGCCATCGCCGAATATGAAAAGGTCGTCCGGGAGGACCCCAAGGATCTGAACATCCTGAACACGATCGGCGACCTGCATGCCCGCGTGGGCAACAACGACAAGGCAGCTATATATTTCAAAAAAGTAGGAGACATCTACGCTTCCGAGGGTTTCACGGTCAAGGCCATCGCGGTCTATAAGAAGATTACCAAGCTCAATCCTTCCTCTACCGAATCTTTGACCAAGCTGGCCGAGCTTTACACGCAGCAGGGCCTGTATAACGACGCGCGCTCCCAATACCTGCAGGTGGCCGACGCTGCCATGAAGGCCGGCAACCTGGAAGAAGCTGCCAGGATCTTCCAGAAGATACTTGAACTCGATTCCGACAATACCGCCATGCAAACCAAGCTGGCGGACCTCTATATCAAGCTGGGCCGCAAAGACAATGCCCGCGACATCTTCCTGACTGCCGCCAATTCGCTGTACCAGCGGGGCGCGGTGGATGCCGCCGATGAGGCGCTGCGGCGGGTGAGCAGCCTCGACCCGAACAATCTTGAAGCCCTGCTGCTGCGTGGCAGGATTGCCAGCGACTCCGGAGACCACGCCGCCGCGGTTGCCTGCCTGGAGAAGATTCCCGATCTCGATTCGCGCCCTGAGGCGTTGCGCTCTTTGCTGACCGCGCAACTGTTCATGGGCAAATTCGCCGAAGCCGAGATGGTCGCCAAAAAGATGCTGACCGTGCACAACGACGCCAGCGGGCTTACCGCTTGCGCCGAGTCGCTGCTCAAGGGCGGCTCTCTGGAAGAGGCGCTGCAGCTCTATGATCAGTATTCCGACCGCCTGCTGGCCGCCAACCAGCCGCAATTAATTGAGAGCCTGCTGGCCAGCATGAACCGCATATCGGAAAATGCCAAAGCGCTGGAGCTTCTGCGCGGCATTTTTATCAAAGCCGGCGAGCAATCTCACCTCAACGAAATCAACGAACTGCTGGCCCATGCGCTGGTGCAGGCGGGCGATTTATCAAGGGCAGCTGCTTTATACAAGGAGCTCTCTGAACTCGAGCCTGAAAATCCGCTGCATTTGCAGAATTACAAGCAAATCCAGGCCCGGTTGGGACAAGACCCGACCGTCCGGGAGATGAGCAAGGAAGAGGGCGAGCAGGCGTTCATGGTGGAAGAGCTGGAGCAGGCCGCCCCGGCACTCGACCAGAAATACTCCAGCGCAATACAGAATGCGATTAAAGCCGCCCTGACCGAGGCAGAGTTGTTCGAATCCTACAACATGCCCGCCAAGGCAATACCGCCTTTGGAACAGGTGCTTCCCAAAGCGCCTAAAGATGTGCACCTCAACCAGCGCCTGGCCGCGTTGTATGCCCGGGCTGGGCGATATCAGGAAGCGGTCCGCTGCTGCGAACTCTTGCAATCGCTTTATGGAGAAGCAGGACACAGCAAGCAGGCGCGGCAGTACGCCGATATGGCGGCAAAATTTAAAGATCGTATAGTGCCCGCAGCCGCCGGTGCGGTCGCCGCCGCACCCACTTCCCCTCCGCCTCCGCCCGTATACGTGCCGCCTGCAGTGCAACCGGCGCCGGTACAACAAGCTGCGCCTCCGCCGTCAGCGCCAGCAGCCAGGGCAGCGTTTGAGGTTGAGACATTCCATGTCCAGGGCACGCCTCCTCCGCCCCCACAGGCTGTAACTGAATTCAGCCTGGACGTGATGCCGCCAAGCGCCGAATCACAATCCGCACCTCTGCCCATTTCTCCCGGCACGTCGGGATCGCATGAAATCGATTTGAGTGATTGGGAAAGCATGACGTCGATGGAGTCGACGCCGCCCCAGGAAGCGCCTCCACCCGCCCCGCCGCCCACGCAGCAGATGAGCGTGCAAGACCTGGTGGAAGAAACCCAGTTTTATCTCAGCCAGTCTTTATGGAAGGAAGCTGGTGAGAGCCTGCAGCGTTTGCAAACCGCAGATGCCAACGCACGGCAAATTCCAATGTTGCGGCAAAAGCTGCAAGAAGGCATGGCAGCATCTTCGGCGCCACCAGCGCCCGCCAGCCAGACCAACGTGGCGGAATTCTCATTTGATATGAGCTTGCTGGAGCCGGCAGTGGAACCCCAGCCGGTCGAACCTGTTCCGCCGCCACCCCCACCGCCGCCGGTGCGTCCGGCGCCGCCACCACCGCCTCCTCCACCTCCGCCGCCACCACCGCCTCCTCCCAAACCTGAGCCGGTAAAGGCAGCGCCAGTTCCTGAGCCTAAACCGGCGCCAGTTCCTGAGCCTAAACCGGCGCCAGTTCCTGAGCCTAAACCGGCGCCAGTCGCTGAGCCGATGAAGCCCGCTGCACCAGCAGCCAAGGCGGCCCCCAAAGAGGTCGAGAAAAAAGACGACGCTATCTCTGACTTCGTACTTGATCTGGATGAAGCCCTGGGTGACGACTTTAGCTTTGACGAGGCCAGGAGCGCCAAGCCTGCTGCTCCTCAGGTAGCACCGCCTCCGCCCCCGGTTCCACCTCCGCCTCCAGCGGCGACGCCAGCGCCAGCTGCGATGTCTGCCTCAGCGCCGGCACCGGAACCGGGCAGGTCAGCTTCCGCAAAGACCGTAACGGCGGTGCGAAAGATATTTCCGCCTGCGGCAAGCGCGCCGCCTGCTGATGCCAGCGCCACTCTTTCGGACCTTTTCGAGGAGTTTAAGGATGAGGTGGAAGAAAACGCCAATGCCGCAGAGGACCCGGACACGCATTACAACCTGGGCGTGGCCTTTAAAGAAATGGGGCTGCTCGATGAAGCCATCGGCGAGTTGCAGAAGGTGTGCCACGCCATTGAGAAAGGACATCCTTTCAATCAGGTGATGCAAGCCTACACCTGGCTGGCCCATTGCTTCCTGGAAAAAGGAGCGCCCGAAGCTTCGGTCAAGTGGTATGAAAAGGCGCTGCGCGTGCCTTCGATTGACGAAGAGGCCAAGTTGGCCGTGTACTATGAGTTAGGAGCGGCGTATGAGGCCGCAGGCAACAAAAGGGCCGCTTTGCAGAATTTCAACGAAGTTTATAGCAATAATATTGACTACCGCGACGTTGCCGAGCGCATCAAAGCTCTGAAGTCGTAGAATAGAAGCCATTAGCAGGGTGATGCATTCCACGGCAAAATTCCGGCGAGAGTCACAAGACCCTTCGGACCCGGCATATGGTACCAAGCCTTTGAGTTCAATGATCACCGACGTAACCTCGGAAGCCGGACAACCGGAGTTAGATCAGGCTCCCACCAAGCCCGCACCTACCCGCGCTGAAATTTGGCTGAATCGCATCTTTATTACGATTTTTGTGCTGGTTTGCGTGCAGATGGGCATTATCCTGGTGATCCTGCCCTGGACCCGGCTCTGGACCGACAATAATTTCCTGCTCCACAATTTGTCTCTGCGAGAATTTGCGTTGCAGGATTTTGTGCGCGGTACGATCAGCGGACTGGGCCTGGTGAATATCTGGATAGGGATCCGGGAGGGGGTCCACTACCGGGAAGGCCAGGACTGAGCCAGCAGCCCTCAACAACAGCTAGTTTTGTGCGCACGGTTCATTGATCTCCGTTATTCTGTTCTTCGCGCTTACCACTTATGAACGAACCTGAAATCCTCAAGCCGGCTCCGCTCGCCTACGAAAACAAAGAATTTCTTAACAGCCCCGATGGCCGCGGGTTGCGCATTCTGGCCGAGTACTATGAGCCGCTATCACGCTTTCGCAGGGAAAAAATCCAGGATACGGTCGTGTTCTTCGGCTCCGCCCGCTTTGCCAGTCAGTCAGACGCCAATAGCGCCCTGGCCCTGCTGGAGCGCACGGGCTCAGCCAAGCCCGCCGATTTGCAGCAGCAGCTCAAGCGCTGCCGCGCGGCCGTGGATATGGCGCGTTACTACGAAGACGCCCGGCAGCTCGCCGGGATGCTGACCAAATGGGCGCAGGAGATTCCCTCGCGGCGCCATCGCTTTGTGGTTACCTCCGGGGGAGGACCAGGGATCATGGAGGCCGCCAATCGCGGCGCCTACGAAGCCGGAGGCAAAACCATCGGGCTCAACATTCGGCTTCCTTATGAACAGTTCCCCAACCGTTACATCTCTCGCGAGCTGAATTTCGAGTTCCATTATTTTTTCATGCGCAAGTACTGGTTCGCTTACCTGGCAAAGGGTCTGGTGGTTTTTCCCGGCGGCTTCGGCACCCTGGATGAACTGTTCGAAATCCTTACCCTGGCGCAAACCCAGAAGCTGGCCAAAAAAATTGTGGTGCTGGCGTATGGCAAGGAATACTGGACCAAGGTGCTGAACCTGCAAGCCCTGGTGGATTCCGGCACCATCGCCGAAGAAGACCTGAACCTTTTTCGCATTGTTGATTCCCCCGAAGAAGGCTTTGAAGTACTGCGCGCCGGTCTGACCAAATACCATCTGCAGCCACAGCCCTCGCCCCCCAAGGAAAAGGAAGACGATCCCGATATCGCAGCCACGCGTTCGTTGCGGTAGACAGTTAGCTACCCCCCTCGAAGGTTTTACCCTTTTCTTCGTGCCCTTCGTTTTACCTTGTGTCCTTCGTGGTTGCTTTTGGTTTTCTCCATTAGATAGGATCAGCATTCGAGCCTGCATGGCCCTAAACAAACTCAGTGCTTCTCTACTACATTACTGACCGCGCGCAGCTCCCAGGATCACAATCGGAGAAACGCGAGCGCCTGCTGACGGCGACGCGGACGGCCGCGCGCGCGGGGATAGATTTGATTCAACTGCGGGAAAAGGATCTTCCGGCGCGGGAGCTGGAGGCATTGGCCCGCGCGATGATGCAGGAGCTGAAAAAATTTCCGCAAACGCGATTGCTGGTAAATTCCCGCACGGATGTCGCTATAGCAGCGGGAGCTCACGGAGTGCATCTGCCGGCGGATGACATTTCAGCCAGCGAAGCCCGCGTGATTTTCGCCAAGGCTGGAGTTATTCATCCCCTGATCGGCGTATCTTGCCACACCGCTGCTGAAGTCGCGCTTGCCGAATCTCATGGCGCAGACTTTGCTGTTTTCGGTCCGGTCTTTGAGAAGGAGAAAGATGGCAAGAAGATGCACGCTGCCGGCCTGGCTGGGTTACGTGATGCTTGTAGTCGTCCGCCGGCGGCCGCGGCGCGCATGCCCGTGTTGGCCCTTGGAGGCGTGAGCCTGGAAAACGCCGCTGCGTGCCTTGCCTGCGGAGCTGCAGGAGTTGCAGCGATCCGGTTATTTCAGATGGAAAATATCGCAGAGGTAATCCATCAGCTAAGAAAGCTGACGGAACCCAATCAAAGCCAGCAGCCTACGTCGCATCCATATTGGTTCAATACGGCCACAAAGAAATAGTTTTGCTTTTGCCTTGCAGCAATGCAAAGTGAGACTTAAGGTCAGTCAAGGCTCTTGAACCCGCGAAAGATAGAGAACAGCGCATAGGCATGAAACGCGGCACTGAAAAAATCGGCCGCAAAAAGCAGCAGCACGCCATCTAAGGCATACAGAACCATGCCCACAAGGAAGGCCCACTTTTGGCCTTTGCGAGCAAAAACGCCGAACAACACCACGATGCCGGCAATAAACAGGTTGAGGACAAAGGCGACGACAGTCCCTGACGATCCAATCACGCTGCCAATGCCATCCACTACTCGAGTGATGCCCATTCCAATAATGAAATGCCAACTCCCTCCAGTCATAGAAATAATTGAATTGACGACGGAGAGCGCTGCAATCCAGAAAAACCAGCTTGCCCCTCGGATTACAGCAGGCGAAACCCCGGTTGCTGTCCTGACCGGCGCCGGAGCAGCGTCTGGAGCAGAAGGGCCGCCGTAGACCGTACCTTGCGTAGGCGTGGGACCGCCATACACGGTTCCCGTACTGCCAGAAGGCTGGGCAAAGGCTTTATTGTCCATTGCCGGGGTAGAACCGCCATATACGGTCTCTTTTTTGGGGGCCTGTCCAGTGCCATCACTCATGGAATTCTCCATTAAAAATGTATTCAGGGTTTAAAGGGGTCGGAAAAACTATATCCTAAAGACCCGCTCGGGAAAAGCAATTTCGTTGATAGTTATAGTCGCTTGCGGCGCAAGGTCGGATCGGGCTTTTCGAATTCGGGAATGCTGGAAAAGGCGATACGCGTGGGCGCGGCGCTGCGCACCTGCTGCAACCCTCCGAGATGAAGCGTGCTGCTGCCATATTTTGCGTTGAGGAAGTCCATGGCTTCCGACAGCCTTCCCAGTCTGGATTCGTCCCCTAACAGCGAAGCCGTGTGCATGGCGTCGGGGACCAGGTCGTAGAGGGCCACGCCAACCAGCATGGGAGGCCCGAGGCTGGGGCACTCCTGCCACATCTTGCGGAAGGCTTCCAGCAGCGTGACCGTATCCTGGCACTCCTGGATGCGGGTGTGGCACTCCCAGATTTTCTTCTCCCGCCGGGGAGAAAAGCTGACATACAGCGAGAGGCCGCGCGCCCACACCTGCAGCTTGCGCACCCGCGCCGCTGCCTTGTGCAGCAGCTTTTGCATCACCAATTCCGCGCCCTCGCGGGTGCGAAATTCCGGGGACAGCACGTGCTGGTGGCTCACGCTCTTTTGCGGCGCGTCGTAGTCTTCGTCCCAATCGTCGCCCTGCAGCCAGTGCCACAGGCGCTCGCCCCATACACTCCCCCACAGGTCATACATCTGCGCGCGGGAGAGAGCGCAGAGCTGCTGCATGGTTTTAATCCCGCGCTTCTCCAGGCGAAGGTTCGTTCGGAAGCCGATGCCGGGCAGGTCCGAGGGATGCAGGCGGAACAAAACTTCGGGAAGCTGGGAGGCGCAAATGGCAAACAGCCCATCCGGCTTTTGCATGTCGGACGCAACCTTGGCCAAAAACCTGTTCGGTGCGAGGCCGACCGAGCAGCGCAGCTCCTGGCCCACTTGTGAGCGGATCTTCTGTTTGATCTCTGCCCCGAGCTGCAGCGCATTCTTGAGCTGACGCTCACGCCCCATTAGCCGGCAGGCCATCTCATCAATGGATGCGACCGCGGTTACGGGAACCAGGCTATGCACCACGTCAACGATGCGGTGATGAAATTCCACGTAAAGGTCCTGCCGCCCTTCCACCAGAACCAGCGGAGGACACATGCGCCTGGCTTCGCCTACCTGCGTGCCGGTGCGAACGCCGTAAGCTTTGGCTTCGTAGCTGGCGGCGATGCAAACGGTTGTATCCACCATGACCGGAACCACGGCAATGGGTTTGCCGCGCAGCTCCGGCCGCAACTGCTGTTCGACCGAAGCGAAGTAAGAGTTCAGGTCGAGAAAAAGCCAGTTCACCAGGTCAGTGCTGGAGAATTCGTGGGATGGAGAGGAAACAGGCACGCCGAACATTGTAGCTCTGAAGCGAATAAAAGACGAACATGAGTCTCCGCCAAACTAATGGCATTATCACAGTAATTTAATTAATTTATTGACTTTATATATCACATTTGCTTAAATTAGGGTTGTGACTAATCCCTCTGAAACCCGGAAGACATACGAGAAATACCAGCGTGAATTGGCAGATCTTCTTTCAAAGAAAGCCCTGCTAGATAGGACGATCATTGCGGTACGCCAGACGCTTCAAGGATTGGCTGCATTGTGCGAAGCAGAAAACATCGAGATCGATGCTAGCCCAGAAGCAGAATACCTTCTTGAGACTTCCGCCCTTCCTGACGAGATTCTGAGCGTCCTTAGAGCAAGACATCCCGGCTACCATCGAGCCACGATAATTAAACAGCAACTAGAAAAATTGGGCCACGACATGAGTAAATACAAAAACCCTCTTGCAACTATTCACATGGTTCTAAAACGACTTATTGAAGCAGATAAGGTCGAGACAGGAACGAACGAAGCAGGAGAAAAATTGTATCGTGCTAAGAGCTGGCTATATTCCGGATTTCAAGAAGTGGAGCGAGTGATTAGGGTTAGAGAACTTAATCAAAAAAAGTGAACTTGCTGCTGGAATACGAGCCTAGCGGAACGAATCGTCGAAAAATTGAAAGGGTAATGATTATCAAAGCTGCCTTTCGCTAATCCAAATGAATTTCAAAATTCTTGGAGCACCTGCAAATATCGAGACGATCGCGACCGGCAAATCCATTCGTGAGTTGCGACGACTAAACAAGGTCTATGGCAAAGCACGTTGGAGAAAGCTCAAAGGAATTGCAAACATCAAGTTTAGAGATGGTTCGATATGCAGTGCGGAAATTCATTGGTACGAAGCTCATGGAATAGGGAAAAAAGAATATAAGATCAAGCGCATCCTCGATTAAAATTGTGCCAATGAAACATTCGGCACCGAATCTTGTTGTCTGCATAAAAAATAGAAAATACCCTGCATCCCTGGAGTTGCGGAAAATCTATCAGGTTTTGCCTGATGAACAGGCCCGCAAGCAAGGGCAGCTTCGGGTAATTGATGAATCCGGTGAAGATTATCTCTATCCAGAAGATTATTTCGTAGCCATTCGCCTACCCCAAACAGCAAAGAAAGCGGTCCTGCTGGCCTCCTAATTCGATTACGCTCCTCGGGCGCTGGCCGAAAAGGGGGTCGGTCACTCGCAAAACACCCTGACCTTGGCATGTTTGTCATCAACATCCACGGTCAGATCGCCGATCTGATCAATGATCTCTTCCAGATTTTCAGGCTTGATCTGGTTCAAATCGAATTGCACTCCCTGCTTGCGCAGGGCGACGTTCACCTGATCGCGGGCCTGGGCTGGAATCAGGCTGGTCAACTTCACCCCGGCGCGAAGCAATTGCATGGGCACGCGGACATTGACCTTGGTGGGGCCGCCCGTGTGATCGTGTTCCTGCGCTTCCACCAGAACACGAAGATATTTGGGCCGGGCTTTCGGTGCGGGTTCAGCGGGCTCGTCTGAGCTGCCGGAGGAGCGTCCGTTTTCCAGGGCGGCAATCAGGCGCTCGGCTTCTTCGGCCGTGATTTGGCCGGCGGACAGCATTTGCAGGATTTGCATACGATGTTCGTTCATTCTCATTTCTCCTTAAAAAAATTTCCTTAAAAAGTGTGGATCAAGACCGAAGCCTGGCGTTCGGCCACTTCAATGTAGGTGCCCTTGAGACCTGTGAGAATCTGCCAGAGGGTTGCAAGCGCCTGGAAAGCATTCACCTCTCCCACCGCGCAAAGCACAAAAAACAGCGGCAGCAGCAGGAGCGCCAGCGGCAGCAGCAGCAGCCAGGCCAGAAAGAGCGGAATCCATAAGCGGAAGCCGCAACTGCGCTGATTGCGGAAGCTGACGAAAGCGAGAAGAGGAATCATTTCAATGCCTCCAGCTCGCGCACGGCGTCTTGCGCGCTGATTTCGCCGCGCTTGAGGCGGTCCAGAACTTCGCCCCGCGATGGCGCCGGGTTGGTCTCCACGAACTCCAGGCCCTCAGCGATCCGGTTGAGCCGCGATTTGATGGTGGGATAACTCACCCCGAAAATCTGCTCCATCTCCTTGATTGACCCGTGGCTGCGCAGGAAGGCGATGACAAAGACCTGGTCCTCAAGGCTGAGCTGGGCCAACTGGGGAAGCTCGAATTGTCCTTCGATGGCAATGTTTTTCTCCGTCAGCCGTACGCGCTCCACCACCATCGGCTGCCCTCGGGTCAGCTTTGTCAGCTCCTGCCAATCCTTAGAGGTTTTTTGATCCGATACCATTTGTTTTTCTCAGACAATAAAATTAATATAATTAATTGTTAAATTGACATTATTTATTTGTCAAGCTTTATTTATTAAATATATTAAATTGTGTATGACTTGGATAAAAATCAGGAAAGTAGACGATCTGCGGCTTTCTACGTCGCAAAAACAGCCTAAGATACCTTCTAAGGCATTTTATGAATAACGCATTTGGACAAATTTCTCTGGCTCCCGTGGGCGTGGTGCGGTCTATCATCACTACGCCGCAAGACGACATCTGGGGTGGTCTCATTTCGCAAATTGATCTTGATCCCAGCAGGTTCTCCTCTCAATCGGTAATGGGACTGCAAGAGTTCTCGCATGTTCAAATCTTGTTCTACATGCACCTGGTTGGGGAAGATACGATCGTGACCGGCGCGCGGCATCCGCGAGGCCGCATGCAGTGGCCCGAGGTTGGCATCTTTGCCCAGCGGGGCAGAAACCGTCCTAACCGGATTGGCTTGAGCACTTGCCGGCTGCTGGGTATAGAAGGCGCATCCCTGAAGGTTGCCAACCTTGATGCAATTGATGGAACCCCGGTCCTCGACATCAAACCCTATGTCATCGCATTCGGCCCCGAAGGCGAGGTCAAGCAGCCTGCCTGGGCAACGGAGCTGATGGCGGGATACTTCGGAAAACGATGATGGCTCACCACGGAGGCATGGAGGCACGGAGACACGGAGCACATCAAAAGACTTAACCACAAAGCGCGAAAGAATACTTCTTTTCAATACGGCTGGGTTTGGCTTGATTCCCCACTTGGGCGACGCCTGCAATACAATGGTTTGTCTTTTTGAAGGAGTGCTCAGCATGTTGATCAGTCCCCTCCGTTCTTCTCTGCTTACAGTCACCTTTCTTCTATTGAATGCTTTCACCGCCTTTACGCAGCAGCCCGCCAATCCATCGAGCAGCTCAGCTACCGCAAACCATCCCACCGCTGCCAGCGCAGAAAAATTTGTCGAAGATGCCGAAAAGCGGCTGGCGGATGTGAGCGTCAAGGGCAACCGCGCCGACTGGGTGCAGGCCACTTACATCACCGATGACACTGAAGAGATTGCCGCTGACGCAGAGAAAGAAAATACCGCTCTCAGCACCGAGTACGCCCTGGGCGCGGCCAAATATACCGGCCTTCAGCTTCCGCCCGACGTGGCCCGCAAGCTGCTGCTGCTAAGACTTTCCATCACGCTGCCCGCGCCCACCAATCCGGCGGAACAGGAAGAGCTGACCAGGTTGCGCGTGGGACTCGAGGCGGATTACGGCAAGGGCAAATACTGTCCGGCCCAGCCGGTGAGCGGGGCCGCCGGCGCTTCCGCCAGTACCGCCGGCGAAGACAAGTGTCTGGATATCACTGCCCTTGAGCGGCTGATGGCACAGAGCCATGATCCTAAGCAACTGCTCGACCTGTGGGTGGGCTGGCACAAGATTGCGCCGCCTATGCGTCCGCGCTACACCCGCCTGGTTGAGCTCTCCAATAAAGGCGCGCGTGAGCTCGGCTTCAAGGACGTAGGCGCGCTGTGGCGAGCTGGCTACGACATGCCTCCGGACCAGTTTTCGTCTGACCTGGAGCGGCTATGGCAGCAGGTCCGTCCGCTGTATCTTTCGCTGCACGCCTATGTGCGTTCGCAACTGGTCAAGAAATATGGGCCGGACGTGGTGCCGCCCAACGGGCCCATTCCCGCGCACCTGCTGGGAAACATGTGGGCGCAGGAGTGGGGAAATATTTATCCCATCGTCGCGCCGTCCGACCTGAAGGCCCCCTACGATCTGGATGAATTATTGAAGGCCAAAAATCTGGGACCGGTAGATATGGTCCACTATGGGGAAAATTTCTTTAAGTCTCTGGGCTTCACGCCCCATCCGCAGACCTTCTGGGAGCGCTCGCAATTTACCAAGCCCCGCGACCGCGACGTGGTCTGCCACGCCAGCGCCTGGGATATTGACAATGAAGAAGACGTCCGCCTGAAGATGTGCATCCAGGTGCGCGGCGAAGACTTTATCACCGTGCATCACGAGCTGGGGCACACCTTCTACTTCCGCGCTTACAAGAACCAGCCATACCTCTTTAAGAGCGGCGCCAATGACGGATTCCACGAGGCCATTGGCGATACCATGGCGCTCTCAGTAACGCCAGAGTACCTGCATCAAATCGGATTGCTCGACCAGGCGCCAGCCGCGAGCGGCAGCGATGCCGATATTGCCTTCCTGCTGAAGCAGGCGTTGGACAAAATCGCCTTTCTGCCCTTCGGATTGCTCATTGATCAGTGGCGCTGGAAGGTTTTTTCCGGCGAGATCAAGCCGCAGGACTACAACAAGTCCTGGTGGGAGCTGCGGCTGAAATATCAGGGCGTAGCGCCTCCGGTGCCGCGCAGCGAGGCCGATTTCGATCCTGGGGCAAAATATCACGTGGCCGCCAGCGTGCCTTATATGCGCTACTTCCTGGCGCGCATCTATCAGTTCCAGTTTCAGCGCGCCCTGTGCAAAGAGGCTGGCTACACCGGGCCGCTCTACCGCTGCTCCATCTACGGCAACAAAGCCGCGGGAGCCAAGCTCAACAAGATGCTGGCCATGGGCGCGAGCAAGCCCTGGCAGGACGCGATGGAAGTTCTGACCGGCCAGCGCGAGGCTGATGCGACCGCGATCCTCGATTACTTTGCTCCGCTGAAGAAGTGGCTGGATGAGCAGAACGCCAAGAACAACGCTCCCGTAGGGTGGTAGAAGAGAATTTTCACCGCGGAGACGCCGAGACGCCGAGAATTGAATCATTGCGCCATCGGGGAATCAATGTCAACACCGAACCACAAAAGTCACAAAGCCAACCGAAAGGCACGAGGACAACCACAACGGAGTATATGACTTTGCGAAGTAGCTTGCCTTTCTCTGTGTCTCCGTGCCTCCGTGGTGAAAACAAAACCATCTTCTTTTTCTCCGCGTCTCCGCGGTGAATTTTATTTTGTCTCTGCGGTCGGCGGTCCAAAGTAGCGGTAATGTCCCGTAATCTTCCAGTCAAAGAGCACATCTTCCATCTGCGGTCCCTCGCCGATGTTGTGCACGATCATGTAGCGCCCGCTTTCGGGCGACTTCTGGTCCACGACGATGCCGATGTGGGGAATGCCGCGCTTGGGATCCAGGTCCCAGGTCACCATGTCTCCGGGGGAATAGTCGGCGGCGTTTTTGGTGATGGGAAGAGCCTCACCCTGGCGGCTGAAGAAGACCATGAGATTGGGGACGCGGCGGTGGTCAATGTTGCGGTCGAGGGTCCGCGTGCGTTTAGGATAGGCGCTGAAGTGCGCCTTCATGTCTTCGTGGACCTCTTTCTGCAGATCAATGCCCAGGGCTCGATAGGAGCGGATGACCTCATCGCTGCAAACGCCGGAATCGGCAGGGACGTCTCCGTTGGGATAGGCGATGGCAACATATCCGGGATCGTAGCGGACGGTGTGATGCGTGCGCTCAATGGCCGCGGCGGAGAGGTGGGAGAGGAAGGCTTGGTGAGGATCGGGGTTCGCAGCGGTAGTCTGCGAGAGCAGCGGCGCGCTCAACAGCAACAGATAGGCAAATAATAGTCCTGAATGGTTACGAAAACGACGCATGGCAGATTGTAACTTGCTTTGGCCAAGCGGGGGCTCATCCCCAATTCGCAAAGCAGAAGTGCTACGTTATTGCTATTTGCTTTCTCTGTGCCTCCGTGTCTCTGTGGTGAAATAGTTTTCTCCGCGCCTCCGCGCCTCCGCGGTAAAAATTTATTCCCAAAAAGCAAAAGGCCACATTCATCTCTGAATGTGGCCTTTTTGATTTTAATCCGGCAACGACCTACTCTCCCACACAGTTTCCCGTGCAGTACAATCGGCCCTGCGAGGCTTAACTTCCGTGTTCGGGATGGGAACGGGTGGAACCCTCGCGGTAAGATCACCGGAAATTTAGCATCGCGCGGCCCCGGTAACAGATTGTGTCATCGGCCAGTCAGGTTCGGCTGGGGTCCGTCGCGCGAAGGGTTTTGCGAGAATCTCTCGCAAACCAAAAGTTGGTGAAGACAGCTCTTAGTTACTAGCTGTTTTTCTTCAAAGAACATGAGGACGATACCTCACGACTGAACAGATTGGGCGCCCTGAGCTAGAAGCCAAAGGCTAAAAGCTAAGAGCTAAAGGCTGCGCCGCTTACGCGGCGCTGCGCTGAATAAATTTTATGGTCAAGCCGAACGGGCGATTAGTACTCGTAAGCTGCGAACATCACTGTTCTTCCACTTCGAGCCTATCAAACAGGTAATCTTCCTGTGCCCTTCTTGCCCCTTATGGGTTGGGAGATCTAATCTTGGGGAGTGCTTCACGCTTATATGCATTCAGCGTTTATCACAACCGAACTTCGCTACCCAGCTATGCCATTGGCATGACAGCTGGAACACAAGAGGTTCGTCCATCCCGGTCCTCTCGTACTAAGGACAGGCCCCCGCAAATCTCCTACGCCCACATCAGATAGGGACCGAACTGTCTCGCGACGTTCTGAACCCAGCTCACGTACCACTTTAATAGGCGAACAGCCTAACCCTTGGAACCTTCTACAGCTCCAGGATGTGATGAGCCGACATCGAGGTGCCAAACCGGAGCGTCGATATGAACTCTTGGCTCCGATCAGCCTGTTATCCCCGGCGTACCTTTTATCCGTTGAGCGATGGCCCTTCCATGCAGAACCACCGGATCACTAAAGCCTACTTTCGTACCTGCTCGACTTGTTGGTCTCGCAGTCAACCACGCTTATGCTTTTGCACTCGACGGCTGATTTCCAAACAGCCTGAGCGTAGCTTCGCACGCCTCCGTTACAATTTAGGAGGCGACCGCCCCAGTCAAACTACCCGCCTTACCATGTTCCTCTCCCGGATTACGGGAGTAGGTTAGAACCACAGCACTCGCAGGGTGGTATCTCACCGTTGGCTCCCCCAAGCCCGAAAGCCTGAGTTCAAAGCCTCCCACCTATCCTGCGCAGCAAGGACCATAGTTCATGGTAAAGGTATAGTAAAGGTGCACGGGGTCTTTCCGTCTAGATGCGGGTAACCGGCATCTTCACCGGTACTACAAATTCGCCGAGTCGCTCATTAAGACAGTCGCTCTATCGTTACGCCATTCGTGCAGGTCGGAACTTACCCGACAAGGAATTTCGCTACCTTAGGACCGTTATAGTTACGGCCGCCGTTCACTGGGGCTTCAGTTCGAAGCTTCGCCTTGCGGCTAACCTCTCCCTTTAACCTTCCAGCACCGGGCAGGCGTCAGCCCCTATACGTCGTTTTCGACTTTGCAGAGACCTGTGTTTTTGTTAAACAGTCGCAGAGCGCGTTTCACTGCGGCCCCCTCGGGCTGTAAACCCTAGCGGGGCACCCCTTCTCCCGAAGTTACGGGGTCAATTTGCCGAGTTCCTTAACAAGCGTTCTCTCGAGCACCTTTGGATATTCTCCTCGTCTACCTGTGTCGGTTTGTGGTACGGTTCCCCACCATTCTCCTTAGAGGTTTTTCTTGGCAGCGTGAAATCAGCAGCTTTCAGCCGTACGGCTTACTGCTTTGCGTCTCACTGTTAAGTCTCTGCGGATTTGCCTACAGAGACCAGCTTGCACGCATCGAACCCAATAGCCATAGAGGGTCCTGCTTATCCTTCTGCGTCACCCCATCGTGATAACGAACGGTTGGGAGTTCCGGAATATTAACCGGATGTCCATCAGCTACGCCTTTCGGCCTCGCCTTAGGGACCGACTAACCCTGAGCGGATTAACCTTCCTCAGGAAACCTTAGACTTTCGGTGCGGAGGGTTCTCACCTCCGTTATCGCTACTTATGCCGGCAGGGTCACTTCTCAACCGTCCACGGATTCTTTCGATCCCGCTTCAAACTGTTGAGAATGCTCTTCTACCACGCACACACCGAGTGTGTGCATCCGCTGCTTCGGTACCAAGTTTGAGCCCCGTTGAATTATCGGCACCGGACCGCTTGACCAGTGAGCTATTACGCTTTCTTTAAAGGATGGCTGCTTCTAAGCCAACCTCCTGGCTGTCTGGGCGTTCCGACTTCCTTTCCCACTTAACTTGGATTTGGGGACCTTAGCAGGCGATCTGGGCTGTTTCCCTCTCGACGACGAAGCTTAGCCCCCGCCGTCTGACTCCCGTGCTGGTTGTCCTCGGCATTCGTAGTTTGGTTGGATTCAGTAAGCCGGAAAGCCCCCTAGTCCATCCAGGTCTCTACCACCGAGGCAAATCACACGAGGCTAGCCCTAAAGCTATTTCGAAGAGAACGAGCTATCACGGAATTTGATTAGCCTTTCACCCCTACCCTCAGCTCATCGGAGCTTTTTTCAACAAACACCCGTTCGGCCCTCCAGTGGGTGTTACCCCACTTTCAGCCTGGCCAAGGGTAGATCATCCCGCTTCGCGTCTATTCCTGCCAACTGATTCGCCCTGTTCGGACTCGCTTTCGCTACGGCTCGCTTACGCTTAACCTTGCTGACAAGAATAACTAGCCGGCTCATTATGCAATAGGCACGCGGTCAGGCATTCTGTCGCCGAAGCGGCAGCATAGCCCTCCCACTGCTTGTAGGCACACGGTTTCAGGTACTATTTCACTCCCCTCGCCGGGGTTCTTTTCGCCTTTCCCTCACGGTACTGGTTCACTATCGGTCAGAAGATAGTATTTAGCCTTGCGGAATGGTCTCCGCGGATTCCCACAGGGTTTCTCGTGCCCCGCGGTACTCAGGATGCCGCTTCGAGTCCGGATTGTTTTCGCCTACGCAGCTATCATGCCCTATGGCCTCGCTTTCCAGCGAAGTTCGGCTAACAACCGGATTGGTAACTCTACTCACGCGGTCCTACAACCCCCACTCCACCCTAAGATGGAACGGGTTTGGGCTCTTCCGATTTCGCTCGCCACTACTATCGGAATCACTATTGTTTTCTCTTCCTCCAGGTACTGAGATGGTTCACTTCCCTGGGTTCGCTCGTGCCCGCCTATGGATTAAGCGGGCCGTTCTACGGGTTTACCGTAGAAGGTTTCCCTATTCGGAGATCCCCGGATCAAAGCCTGTTTGCGGCTCCCCGAGGCTTATCGCAGCTTACCACGTCCTTCATCGCCTTCTTCTGCCAAGGCATCCACCATGCGCCCTTAGTAGCTTGACCATAAAATTTATTCAACGCAGGAAATCAGCCCCGAGCTGCCGGCCACTAACTGTCGCTAATTGCCGGAGCGCAAAACTGCTCCTTTCGCCTGGAAATTTTATAGCCCTTCTTGGATCTGCTCATCGCGAACCGGCTTGCTTGCGGCAAGCTTCCACCCCAGCAGATCTCTAAGGCACTCATAAAATATTACTCAGCCTAATTTGCCTTGTATTTACCCAATCTATTCAGTTGTCAAATATCGTCCTGCGACTAACGTCGCTCGCCGCCTGAGCGGCTATGAACTTCCATCGCACCCGGAACATTAAAAGACCATTCCGGAGATGGCTGCTCAATATTCAGAATCAAAGCTGCTAGCTTCTAGCCACTAGCTGTTTTTGATCCTCAATATTGAGCAGTGCCTTTTTCGGCCCTGCTTCTCGCTCCCGCGCTCCAACTGAGTACTGAGTACCGGGTACTGAGTACTAAAAATTGGTGGAGCTGACCGGGATCGAACCGGTGACCCCCTGCTTGCAAAGCAGGTGCTCTCCCAGCTGAGCTACAGCCCCTTCCAAGTTTCGAGTTTCCGGTTTCAAGTTTCCAGTTTTTGCGAACTTGAAACTCGAAACTTCCCACTCGAAACTGATATTGGTGGGCCTGGTTAGAATTGAACTAACGACCTCACCCTTATCAGGGGTGCGCTCTAGCCAACTGAGCTACAGGCCCATTTCAGTTTCAAGTTTCCGGTTTCGAGTTTCGAGAAAACTCTTTATTGAAACTCGAAACTTGAAACTCGAAACGGGCTTGATAATTTTATTCGAGGACGGGTTGAACGTGCATTGCCGGCTAGGCCGGCAAGGACCATCATGCAGAAACGCCGGGCAGAGATAGCCCAAGCGAGGCTCCCATTCTGCTGATCAGGTTAAGAACAGCGGAACGGGGTACATGGCAACCTCCCAAACGCGGGGCGTTTGAGTGCCATGACGTTCTCTCTTAGAAAGGAGGTGATCCAGCCGCAGGTTCTCCTACGGCTACCTTG
>Ga0209166_10001003_pt1 | contig 25423 bp, 26 predicted proteins | sample Coa_R1_3_FD_187151 | JGI IMG/M metagenome (GOLD analysis project Ga0209166, IMG submission 187151) | Surface soil microbial communities from Centralia Pennsylvania, which are recovering from an underground coalmine fire - Coalmine... | ecosystem: Environmental > Terrestrial > Soil >...
CTGGCAGAAGGATCCGCACTGCCCGGGCCGGATGGCCGCCGACGTGTCGGCCCTGGCCGACAACGTCCCGATCTACGACAGTTCCATCCCCAAGAGCGCCGGCGGCCCGTGGCTGACCGTGGCCGGCACCAGCGCCGCGTCCCCGATCATCGCCGGGGTCTACGCGCTGGCCGGGAACGCGGCCACGGTCGCGCCCGGCTACGAGTACGCCCACGCCGCTTCGCTCTTCGACATCACCAAGGGAAACAACGACTGGTTCGCCGGGACGCACGGCAAAGCCTGCGGCTATGACTACCAGTGCGTCGCGAAGAAGGGCTACGACGGGCCGGCCGGGCTCGGCACCCCGGACGGAACCGGGGCCTTCTGAGAGATCCGCCCAGGGTGGGGCACCCCTCCGTCCCACCCCGGGTCCCCCGGGCGTGATAGGGGTTAGACCATCGAACCGAACCGCAGACGGCGCAGCCACTGGGCGTGGGGTTACGAGGACGAGACGCCCACGGGCACCGAACTGCGCGACACGGCCGCGGTCATCGCCGCCGTTCTCGGGTTCGGCGACCCAGGCCGGCTCGAAGAGCCCGTTCCGCTGGAGCGGGTCCAGCTTCCTGAGCCCCGGATCGCGCCGCCCGCCAGCCTGGCCGGCATCTGCTCGCAGACCAGCCACGACCGGGCCACCCACGCACACGGCCAGTCCTACCGCGACCTGATCAGGGCGTTCCGCGGCCGGTTCGATCACATGCCGGACGTGGTGGCCAGGCCGCGCGGTGAGCAGGACATCGAGGAACTGCTCGGCTGGTGTGAGACCGCCGGGGCGGCCGTCATCCCGTTCGGCGGCGGAACCAGCGTGACCGGGGGAGTGGAACCCGATGTCGGCGCCGGATACGCCGGATCGGTATCCCTCGACCTCGGCCTGATGGACCGGGTCCTGGAGGTCGACGAGACGTCAGGAGCCGCCCTGGCCGAGGCGGGGGTGAGCGGCCCGGAGCTGAACGCCCAGCTCGCCACCCGCGGCCGCACGCTGCGGCACTTCCCGCAGTCGTGGCAGTTCTCCACCCTGGGCGGATGGGTGGCCACCCGCGCCGGTGGGCACTATGCCACCCTGCACACCCGGATCGACGACTTCGTGGAGTCCATCCGGGCCATCACCCCCCGTGGCACCTGGGAGTCCCGGCGGCTGCCCGGATCGGGTGCCGGGGTGTCACCGGACCGGATGCTGCTCGGCTCCGAGGGCATCCTCGGCGTCATCACCCGGGTGTGGCTGCGGGTGCAACGGCGGCCCACTTACCGCGCGTCCGCGGCGGTCAGGTTCCCGTCCTTCGGCGCGGGTGCCGCCGCCACGGCGCAGATCGTGGGGTCGGGCCTGTACCCGGCGGCGTGCCGCCTGCTGGATCCGGCCGAGGCCCGGCTCACCGCGGGCGGCGATGGCACGCACGCGCTGCTGGTCCTTGGCTTCGAGTCGGCCAGCCACCCGGCCACAGCCCCGCTGGACCAGGCCCTCGCGATCGCCAGGGACCATGGCGGCCAGTGGGACGGGATCCGGAGCAGCAGCGGCGCCGGCCAGCCGGGCCAGGCGGCGGGGGACTGGCGCCAGACGTTCATCCGGATGCCGTACCTGCGCAACACCTACCCGGCCATGGGCGTGCTGGCCGAGACGTTCGAGACGGCCATCACCTGGGACGCGTTCCCCGCATTCCATGAGCGGGTGCTGGCCGCGACCAAGGACGCGGCGCAGCGCGAGTGCGGCCGGGCCGTGGTGATGTGCAGGCTCGCCTACGTCTACCCGGACGGCCCGGCGCCGTATTACACGGTGCTCGCCCCGGTCCGCCGTGGCGAGGAGACCGGGCAGTGGGACGCGATCAAACGGCCGGCCTCGGACGCGATCATCGCGGCCGGCGGCACGATCACCCACCACCACGCGGTCGGCCGCGACCACCGGCCATGGTACGAACGGCAACGGCCCGCACCGTTCGGCCTGGCACTGCGCGGCGCCAAGGCAGCGGTGGATCCGGCCGGGATACTCAACCCTGGGGTCCTGCTGCCACCGTTGCGCTAGTTTCCCCGCGTCCGTACCTGCGTAACACCCCTGGAGGCAGGAGTGCTCAATCCTCCGCTGAGATGGGCCGGCACCGTGGCTATGCCGCCGCTGGCGCTGCTTTACGGCGTGGTAGAACGTGGCCGCTATGGGAGGGTGCGGGCGGCTTCAGCCCGCGCCGGGCTCCAGCAGGCCCCGGATTCCATCCGCGTCGGGGATGACATGGGGTATATACGCGATGGCGGAGAAACCGGCGTCTGCGGACACCAGCGCCCCGGCCCCGGCGGCATGTGCGGCAGCGGCCAGGATCGCATCGAATGCCCCGATGCCGGTGGTCTCCCCGAACAGGCGCAGCCCCTCGCGCAGGTCGTTTTCTTCGACGATGAGCAGCGGTGAGAGCAGTTCGATGTAGTCACTGGCCAGTTGCGCGGCGTCTTTGCGGTCCCGGCGCCGGGCGCGGACGTGCGTGAACTCCTGGATGACCTCGATGGTGGTGGTGGCGAGGATCTCGCCGTCAGCTATGCCGCTGACCAGCCGCTGGCATGGCGCCCGTAGCGGATGGTCAGCGCCGACGGCGTAGGCCAGGACGGTGGTGTCCAGCACGATCATGCGTGACGGCTCCGCAGTTCCTCCAGCTCAGCGGATATATCACCGACGTCCATGGGCTCAGCTGCGAGTATCCGGCGGGCTGCCGCTGACCGGCGCGGCTGCGTCGCAGGCAGCCCGCGGTCCAGGGCCTCCCGGATCACGGCGGCGACGGAGATTCCGCGCTGACGGGCGAGCGCGTGCACGCGCTCGTAACGCTCGTCATCGAGCAGCAGTTGCAGCCGATGAGTCAACATACACATACATTAGCATGTGCATATCCGGGTCAGGCTCCGGACATGAGCCGGCCATTCCGTGCCGGGCCACTGGCCCGCTACGGGAGCGTGAGGATCTCGTGTCCGCTGTCGGTTACCAGGATCGTGTGCTCGAACTGGGCAGTGCGGCGGCGGTCCTTGGTGACCACGGTCCAGCCGTCCGGCCAGATGTCGTAGGCGATCGTGCCGAGGGTCAGCATCGGCTCGATGGTGAACGTCATCCCCGGCTCCATGACGGTGGTGGCGCCGGGGTCGTCGAAGTGCGGGACCACCAGGCCCGAGTGGAAGGTGGTGCCGATGCCGTGGCCTGTGAAGTCGCGGACCACGCCGTAGCCGAACCGCCGGGCGTAGGACTCGATGACCCGGCCTATCACGTTCAGCTGGCGGCCGGGGGCGACGGCCCTGATGCCGCGCATCATCGCTTCGTGGGTGCGTTCTGCCAGCAGCCGGGATTCCTCGTCCACGTCGCCGGCCAGGAAGGTGGCGTTGGTGTCGCCATGGACGCCGCCGATGTAGGCGGTGATGTCGATGTTCACGATGTCGCCGTCGGCGATGACCGTGTCGTCCGGGATGCCGTGGCAGATGACCTCGTTCAGCGAGGTACACAGCGACTTGGGGAAGCCGCGGTAGCCCAGGGTGCTCGGGTAGGCGCCGTGGGCCACCATGAAGTCGTGGCCGACCCGGTCGAGTTCGTCGGTGGTGACGCCGGGAACCACGTGCCGGCCCACCTCGGCCAGCGCCTGCGCCGCTATCCTGCCCGCCACCCGCATCTTCTCGATGGTCGCGGCATCTTTCACATCGGGTTCACCAAGCGCCGGCCGCTTCTTCCCGACATACTCGGGCCGCGCGATGCCGGCCGGAACCTGGCGCTCGGGGGAGAGCCGGCCGGGCTGGAGAACGGTTGTCATGATCTGAAATTCTACTTGGCATGAACACACAGCAACGCTGGTGGTTTTGCCTCAAGCACAACACGGTGGAGCCCGACGACGGCGAATGTGCGGGCAAGAACAAGCTCGGGCCATATCCGACGAGGGAGGCGGCCGAACACGCGCTGGAGACCGTGCACGAGCGCAACGAAGCCTGGGACGCTGCCGACGACGAGTGACTCACCGGTAGGGTGGTGATCACAAAGCCTGCGCGGAAAGGGGCTGGCGTTGGCGCAACAGCAACCGGCGGACCCGGGAGGGGGTGCGCGGCCCGGATCCGGGCTCCCCGCCACCGCCGAGGCGCGGATGGCGGAGATCCGACGCAGCGGCACCTGGGGCTCAGCGCTGTCGGCCGACGAGTTCGCGGCAATCCGCAGTGTCGGCTTCGAGCCCGTAGGCCAGGTGCTCGGCGCGGCCGTCTACAACGTCGGTTATACCGGCGGTTACGGCTGTCCGGGTGCCTGGGCAGGGTACGGCGGCTGGGCAACGCCCTACCGCAGCGTCACCCAGGTGTCCAGCCAGGGCGGCTACGGCTCGTTCGGCGCGCTGGTGCAGACCATGTACGAGGCGCGCCGCGCCGCGATCGGCCGGATGTCGGCCGAATGCGCCGAGCTCGGCGGCCACGGCGTGGTCGGCGTCTCGCTCACCATCGGCGGCTTCCCGGCCGGTGGCCTGGAGTTCAAGGCGATCGGCACGGCCGTCCGGGCGCCCGGCGCGCCGCCGCCCAAGGCACCGTTCACCTCCGACCTGACCGGCCAGGACTTCGCCAAGCTGATCATGGCAGGCTGGGCGCCGGCCGGGCTGGTGCTCGGCATCTCCATCGGCGCCAGGCACGACGACTGGCTGACCACCGGGCAGACCCGCTGGGGAGCGGGCAACGCCGAGGTGACCGGCTACACCGAACTGGTGAACAGCGCGCGGCACGACGCCCGGATCCAGCTCGAGAGGGACGTGCGCAGCCGCGGTGCGGATGGCGTCGTGATCAGGGACATCGGCATACGGGTCCGGGAACGGGAATGCCCGTCCCAGCAGCATGGCAGGGACCATATCGCGGAAGTGACGATCATCGGCACGGCCATCGCCCGGTTCGCCAAGAGCGAGCGGCACGAGGCCGAGCCCAGCCTGGCCATTCTCTCGCTCGACCCGCAGCGCCGCCAGGCCGCCCGGGTCAAGCTGGGACCGTGACGGCGGGCGTGAGTACCGACTAGGGAGAGGCAATGACCGACCAGCAGGAGAGCACGCAGACCGGTGCCGTGCAGGCGCACGCGCCCAGCGGGGTGCCGCAGGACGCGATGCGCCGCCTGGCCGAGCTGCAGCCGGGGAAGGCCGGGTCCATCTTCACCTCCGACCTGTCGGTGAACGAGTTCCTGCTGGTCCGCGAGGCCGGCTTCAGGCCGCTCGGCCTGGTGCTGGGCAGCTCGATCTACCACGTCGGCCTGCAGATCGGCCGGTGGAGCAGGAACCAGGAGCTCGACGTCCTGTCCCAGGCGATGTACCACGCCCGCGAGCTGGCCATGAGCCGGATGGAGGCCGAGGCCGACGAACTGCACGCGGACGGCATCGTCGGCGTCCGGCTGGACGTGGAGATGAAGGAGTTCGGCAGCGACATCGCCGAGTTCATCGCGGTCGGCACGGCGGTCAAGGCCGAGGAGGGCGCAGGCGGCGGCGGCGTGGCCCAGTGGCGCAACAACAAGAACCAGCCGTTCACCTCGGACCTGTCCGGGCAGGACTTCTGGACGCTGATCCGGGCAGGCTACGCGCCGCTTGGCATGGTGATGGGCTCATGCGTCTACCACGTCGCGCACCAGCGCCTCGGCGGCGTGCTCAGCAACATCGGCAAGAACGTGGAGCTGGAGCAGTTCACCCAGGCCCTGTACGACGCGCGCGAACTGGCGATGAGCCGGATGCAGGCCGAGGCCGAAGCGCTGCACGCCGAGGGCATCGTCGGCGTCCAGCTCCGCCAGCACAGCCACACCTGGGGCTCACACACCACGGAGTTCTTCGCCATCGGTACCGCGGTGCGCCCGTTGCGCCCCGACCACATCATCGAGCGCCCCACGATGGTGCTCAGCCTCGACGCCTAGGCAGTCCCGGCATCTGACCCCGGGCTGATCGCCGAGCCTGGCACTGTGCAGGACAGCGACGGACGGCGGGAGCCCGGGGCTGGTCCCGCCGTCCGGTGGGTCGCTGATTCCGGCTGGCTGCCGGACGTGCCAGAGGGTGCCTCCTTCCGGTGCGCGAAGCTGCGTCTAGCGTGTGGTCCCGGCGGTGGCCGGGAAGATACGCGGAGGTGAGCGCTGCCGCCGCAGGCCACTGCCGGGATGGGTGAAAACGGCCTGCGAGCCTGACCCTGGAACCCACGGCGGGGCCGGTGCCTGGCGGCGGGGCGGGAGCGGGGGAGTGCGCGCAGGCGCGGGCAGTGGCGGGCTGGGCGGCTGGTAGTTCGCCGCGATCAGGGCCTCGAACTCCTCGCGCAGCCACTGGTCGTCGGCGCAGATCAGCTCCGCGAACGCTGCGTCCGCCTGCCGGGTGCCCATGCCGGTCAATGTCGATCACTCCCCGGAAATCTGTGGTAGCACTGCCAGGGTCATGGCCGATACACTTTTTATATACTCACCATTGCAGATATCTGTCAACCCCCAGTGAGAGGACAGCGGCCCGGGAAGGAGCCGAGAGGTGCCGGCCGAACAGCTCGATGACCCGGACTACCCGGCCTACACCACCGGGCAGGCCGCCCAGGTGCTCGGCGTGCGGCAGGCGTTCCTGCGCGGGCTGGATGCCGCCGGGGCGGTGCGGCCAGGCCGGTCGGATGGCGGGCACCGCCGCTACAGCCGCCGCCAGCTGGTGCTGGCCTCCCGGATCCGGGAGCTGTTCGACCAGGGCCACAACCTGGCCGCCGCGCTGCGGATCGTGGCCCTGGAAGACGAGCTGGCAACCGCCCACGCGCTGATCAGCAGGCTCCGCAGGCGCCCGGGCAGACCCGGGCCAGGCAGCCCGGGCCCCTGACCCGGTGGCCGGGCTTTCCGGCCGAGGTCAGTTGCTGCTGCGGGTGGTGAGATTGCGCAGCCGGTCGACCTCGGCTTGCAGACGGCGGGTTTCTTCCTGCAGTTCGAGTACCCGGCGGATCCCGGCGATGTTGAGCCCGCCGGTGGCCAGGGTGCAGATCTCCTGCAGCCGGGCGATGTCACGCTGGCTGTAGCGGCGGGTGCCGCCCGCGGTTCGGGCCGGGTCGAGCAGGCCTTCCCGCTCGTAGATGCGCAGGGTCTGCGGGTGCAGCCCGGCCAGTTCGGCGGCCACCGAGATGGAAAACAGGCCGCGGTCGGCATCGGCCCAGTCCGGCCCGGTCAGGCCCAGGCTTACCACGGCCATCTCCACTCGAGCACGCTACCGGGGTCAACGGCAAGCCATGCGCCGTCAGCGTGGGAGGCAGGAGACCTGACATCCGGCGGGATGACCTGCACCGGGCCAGCCCACAACATGGCACCGGCGGGCCAGCCGGGTGGCCGGGCGGCGGGCCAGCCGGATGGCCCCCACCAGGCCGGGGCCGGGCGGCGGGGCGGCGCGGCAGGGCTAGGTGCTGGCGGGCGGAGCTCCCGGTCATAAGCGGCGCGCCGGGCCGGGTCGTGCAGCACGCGGTAGGCCTCCTCCAGTTCGCGGAAACGGGCCGGTTCCCCGGCCAGGCCGGGATGGGTGTCGGGATGCAGGGCGCGGGCGCGGCGATGGTAGGCACGGGTGATCTCCGCCGCTGAGGCATCGCGGCTCACCCCCAGCAGCTCATACAGGTCATCTGGTTCGCTAGTCACCTGACGGTCCACCTCCCGGTCAGCTCATTCCATCGCCGTACGGGCCGCACTGGCTCACAGCCGCTACCTGCTTTCTATGGTACGACTGGTTCTCTAGTATGCGTCATAGCAAACTTAAGTCGAGTCTTGTCAAGTTATCGGCCGCATGTTATACACATCCGTGGGCGCCGCGCCCACCATACGACACCACCCCCGGCAAGGGAGGCTTGATCATCATGCTTATGCGCACCGACCCGTTCCGTGACCTGGACCGGCTGACCCAGCAGGTGTTCGGCACCGCCGCCCGCCCGGCCGCGATGCCGATGGACGCCTACCGCAAAGGCGACACCTTCTACGTCCACTTCGACCTGCCCGGTGTCCAGGCCGACACCATCGACCTGCAGGTCGAGCAGAACGTGCTGACCGTCCGCGCCGAGCGCAAGCCCCAGCAGCCCGAAGGCGCGCAGATGATCGTCGCCGAACGGCCTGTGGGCACGTTCACCCGGCAGGTGTTCCTTGGCGAGAGCCTGGACGCCGACAACATCAGTGCCGACTACACCGCCGGCGTGCTCACTCTGGCCATCCCGGTACACGAGAGGGCCAAGCCCCGCAGCATCCAGATCACCAGTCACGACCACGAGGACAAGCAGGTCACCGCGGGCGTCTGACCCGCCCATGGACACCAGGCGCGCCGTGAACCCCGAGCTACTCAGTGCTCACGGCGCGCCTGTGTTACCGGCCCGTCTGACCGCCCGGTGACATGTTCGCCATGACACCGGCGCCGGGGGGCCTGCGCACGGTGCTGCACTGGCCCGAACGCGACGAGGATGCCAAGGGGGCTGACGACGTGGGTATGAGTAAATCAGGCTTCAGCTACATTATGTAATTAACGCGGGAGATGATTCCCCCAGGCTTACTCGCTCGATAGCCCATACCGTTCGCACTGGCGGCGTCATTTAGTTCCCACCCGGGATTTCCTGTCCATGCTGCCACACGGGGCAACTCTGGTTTCCGCTGCCTCTTAGAACGTTATTCAAAAGTCACCCCGCGGAAGAAACCGAAGGGCGGGGAAACTGAGCAGGAAGGACAAAGATTGTAACGCGGAGATATCCGCACTGTGGGCACCCATAGAGCGGGTCATCGCGCACTTCAAGTGCGTTATGCGAAAGTCGCGTTATGCAAAATTTCCTGCCTGGTTGCTGTGCCGCTGACCGGCCCGGTCACTTGCGCAGACCCTCCGAGCCCGCACTCGCGATGCGGTTTTGCATAACGCTCCAAGTGTAGCTATTCAGCAAGCGCCAGTGGCTTGCCGCGGTACACGGCCGTTTCAAGATCGTTAAGGCTGCGGGCGGCTGCTGGTGATGGGTTGCGCTGCCACGGCGTATTTCCGCTGGCGTGAGGAGAAGCTCCGGTAGGACGTGGTTCTTCCCACAGATCCGCGTCATTCCCGGAGCTTCGGGCCTCAGATGATCACCGGCGTCCACTGTCCGGCCCGGCCTGGTGCCCGCGGGGAAGGCCGAAGTAGCCTGTGCTCATGACCCCGCCCGGCGCACCAGCTGACGCGGGCGCGGGGGATGCCGGATACTGGAAGACCCAGCCTCCGTGGTGTCGTCACGGGCCCGTCTGGTTGCGCTGGGCTCTTGTGCTGGTTACTGTGCTCGCCGCCACCGCCGTAGGCGGCTGTCTGGCTATCTTCGGCATGTTCGGGCTGGCCGCGGTCAGCCGCACGGGCGAGATCGGTAATATCTTGGCCACCGTCGCGTTTGACACCGTGATGTGCAGTCCCGTCGTGGTGCCTGTCGTTATCAAGGTAGTCAGGTGGCGAAGGCGCTGGTATCGCGGGATGGCCCAACGATGAGCAAGGTCACGAAGATCTTCCGCTTCTTCCGCGACGGCTTGATCGGTGGTGCGATCACCGGGCTCGCGGCTGGTCTTGCTGTCGTGGCCGGCGTATTCGGGTCCTATCCCAGCCCCGCCTTGCCCCTGATTGCCTTCGGGGCAGTCGCGTCCGTCTACATGATCTGCTGGGTTGCGTCCAATCTGGTTGTCGAGACGCTGGTTTGGGCCATCCAGACGATCGGGCGGGCCATACGGTTGATTGTCCACGCCATCGCCGGAAAATGACGGGCGCTGGGCACGCTGAGGAGCACCCTCGTGATCTTCCCGTGCCGCGGCAGGTGATCGAAGCGCGGCAGCACTGCTGCGGCATCCGGGTCTGTCATCTCACCCTCCCAGGGCAGAACGCTAGTACCAGCCCGCCGCTCAGGGACCCGGTTTCCCCGGGACAGCCCATCCGTGCGCCGCTACGAGCTCCGGCCGCGCGACGGGCCCAGCCCTTGCTGCCGGTGGGACTCTGTTCAGGGCGGTTGTGGCCTGCTTGAATGTTTGCGGGGGCTGGTTTGGGCTTGGATGTCAACCGGGCAGGGGGCGGGGGGTTTGGTATCGCAATCGGGTGGTGCTGGCGGGCGGCGCGTGGGCGAGTGCCCGTTGCCTGGGCGGCCGGAAGGTGTGGACACTCTTCCGCAGATCGGCCACATCCTGGTTTTGATGATGGAGAACCACAGTTACGACAATTACCTGGGCATGCTGGGCCGGGGCCCGGGCCAGCGGCCCCGGGGAGATGGTTTTACCATCGGCGCCGATGGCCGCCCGACCGCGGCAAATCCAGCTCCCGATGGAAGCATCCAGCATGCGTTCCGCATGCCGACCACGTGCCAGCTGCCGGGGGTGCCATGCCAGGAGTGGGCGCAGGCCCATATCCAGTTCAACGAGGGCCGCAACGACGGATTCGTGCGGTCGGCGAGCGGCCCGGTCGCGATGGGCTACTGGACCGGTGAGGATGTGCCGTGGGCCTACTCGCTGGCCGCCACGTTCGCGCTGGCCGACCGCTGGTTCGCTCCCATCCTCGGCCAGACGCAGCCCAACCGCCGCTATCTGCTGGCGGCCACCTCGGTCGGCATGGTGGACGACGTACTCCCCTACAACGTGGTGCCCGCCCCGAATGGGACGATCTTCGACCGCCTGGACGCCCACCAGATTCCGTGGCGGAACTACTATTCCAGCTTCCCGCCGAGCAGTTGCGTGTTCCTCGGTGAGGCGATCGAAGACCATGCCAGCCTGGTCCCGATCGCGCAGTTCTTCGCCGACGCGAAGTCGGGGAACCTGCCGGGGTTCGCGATCATCGACCCCGATTTCGGCCACAGTTCGCAGGAGAACCCGCAAAACATCGTGCACGGCGAGGTCTTCGCCGCCTCGGTGGTGCAAGCCGTCATGGATTCACCGGCCTGGCCGCGCACACTGCTGGTGTGGACCTTCGATGAGGGCGGCGGCTACTACGACCACGTGCCGCCGCCACCGGTGATCCCACCGGACGATATCGGGCCGCTGTGGCCAGCTACCGCCTATGACGGGTTCGCCCGGTACGGATTCCGGGTCCCCGCGGTGGTGGTCTCCCCGTGGAGCCGGCCCGGGCATGTGACCAGCGTCGTGCACGACCACACCTCGATCCTGGCCATGGTCGAGCGGAAGTGGAACCTGCCGGCGCTGACCAGCCGCGACGCGGCCGCCGCCGACTTGTCCGACTTCCTCGACCTGACCCACCCGGCCTTCGCCGAGCCACCCACACTCGCCGCGCCGCTCGCCGGTCCTGCCCAGTTGGCGTGCGAAAAGACCGGTCCAGGGCGAATACCGCCGCCAGACTCGGTGACCCGGGGCTGACGAACACCCAGCTACCGGACCGCCACCGAAGCAAGGGCTCAGGTCGCCCGGACGTCAAGCACGCGACCACCCAGCAACCGCTGCCCAGCCAGCGAGAGCCGCCAACGGCCGGCTGCTGTGCGTGGCCGGCTGAGGGCAGCCGGGTTAGGCTGCTGGTACATCTGCTCATGGGCGGAGGCGTTGGAGATCACCGGGCCGGGGAACGAGCCGGCGGGCGGGCCGGGTGGCCAGGGTCGCCTGCGGGCCTCGCACGCCGACCGCGAGCAGGTGGTTGACGTGCTCAAGACCGCGTTCGTGCAAGGACGCCTGGACCTGGATGAGTTCGATCTGCGGGTCGGCCAGGCACTGACGTCACGGACCTACGCGGACCTGGCCGCCCTCACCGCCGACATTCCCGCCCGGCTGGCAAGAGCCCGGCCGCCGCAGCCCGCCCGGGAATCGGTCAGCAAGACGGCGGTCGTGGCGATGGCCTGCGCGAGCGCCGCATTGCCCAGCCTGTGGCCGGTCATGATGCTGAGGCCCCCGTGGCCGCCCTTTGTGCTACCGGTCGCCGTGATCTGGTTCGCCCTGGTCGTGGCCGTGCCGACGGGCTGGGTAGCGCTGTTGCGCGACTGGCTTGACAAGCGCGGCGCACTGCGCGCGCCGCTGGGCCGGCGACTGCGCCCGGCCCGTGGCCTTGATGCCCCGCCCGCTCGCTAGCCCACCGGTCAGTCACGCCCGGGTCCCTGCGTCGCGACGCGGCCCGCGGCCGCTAACGGGATGGGAGGTCCAGGCCGGCCGCCTTGGCGCCGGCCTCGGCCAGCGCCGCCGCCAGCATGTCCGCGGCCCGCCCGGCTGCGGACAGCGCCTCGGACACCTCGAGCAGCACGCCGCCGGGTTCACCGCCGGTACCACGCGCGATCTGGCCGTCCTCACCCTGTGCGACCAGGAACCGGGCGAGCTGCTCGCACAGCTGGGGCAGTTCGTGGCTCATCAGCGCCAGCCGGGCGATGACCTCGCGGGCCTCGCCCGGGCTGGCCAGTTCGCCAGCATCTGCCGTCAGGTGGTTCAGCGCCCGGGCGGTCTCCACCGCTTGCACGGCGACCTCCCTGATCGTCATCGTGGCGGCCAGCTCGTTCACATACCCCGGCGCGGGATTACGCCGGGACCGGGCCAGCGCGGCAGCCTCGGCGTCGTCACCAGAGCCGAACAGCCGAACTTTCCTGGGCATCTTCCTCCATGATCATTCAGTGGCGACGGCGCGGGCGCAGGCCAAGGGCCCTCCTGCAGACTATGCGCCACCGCATGTGCCGCCGGGCGGGCGCGCCCGCAGTCCGGCTCCTGCCCGGCCGCCGCTTGCGCGATCACCTGAGCGGTCACCTCACCGATCCCGGCAAGCTCCCGCAGCGTCCCATCCCGAATCCGGCCGGCCAGTTCGCCAGCACTCAGCCCGGCGACCACCTCAGCGGCCCGCCGGAACGCCCGGACCCGGTACGTGGGCGCACCGGTTCGCTCAAGCTGGAAGGCGATCTGCCGCAACGCCCACCCCGGATCCACACCAGCCAGCCTACGGACCACGACCACCGCCCAACGGCGGATAGATCGTTCGGGAACCGCATCTGAACCGGGGCCGGGCCGGGCGGCCGGCTGCCCCGGATCAGTTCGAGCCTTCGGCTGCGATGTAGCCCTCTGACTCCAGGTGCAGGATGATCTGCTGGGCGGCCTCTTCGGGTGTGAGCTGGGTCGTGTCGATGGTGATGTCGGCGTCGCCGGGTATCTCGTAGGGGTCGGAGATGCCGGTGAACTCGGGCAGTGCCCCGGCGCGGGCCTTGGCGTACAGGCCCTTGCGGTCCCGTGCCTCGCACACCTCGAGGGGGGTCGACACGTGGACGAGCAGGAAGCCGCCGCCCGGCTCGACCAGGGCCCGCACGTCCTTGCGGGTGGTGTCGTAGGGGGCGATCGGCGCGCAGATGGCGATGCCGCCGTTCTTGGTGATCTCGGAGGCCACGAAGCCGATGCGGCGGATGTTGATGTCGCGGTGCTCCTTGGAGAAGCCGAGCTCGGACGAAAGGTGCTTGCGGACGATGTCGCCGTCGAGCAGGGTCACCGGCCGCCCGCCCAGCTCCAGCAGCTTCACCAGCAGTACGTTGGCGATGGTCGACTTTCCCGATCCCGACAGGCCGGTGAAGAACACGGTGAACCCGTGGCGGGCGCGGGGCGGGTAGCTGCGCCGCAGCTCGGCGGCCACCGCCGGCGGCGTGAACCACTCGGGCAGGTCGCGTCCCTCGTTGAGCCGGCGACGCTGCTCGGTGCCCGAGATTGCCAGCGTCCGGGCCCCCTTGGGAACCTCGTCTTCGGGCAGGTAGCCATCCAGTTGCTCGACGTAGACCATCTGGCGGAACGGGACCACCGTCACCCCGAGTTCGGCCTCGTGCTGGCGGACGAGGTCCTGGGCGTCGTAGGGGCCGTAGAACGGCCGGCCCTGGGCGTCGGCGCCGGGCCCGGCGTGGTCGCGTCCCACGATGAGGTGGGTGACCCCGTGGTTGCGCCGGATGATGGCGTGCCAGAGGGCTTCCCGGGGTCCGGCCATGCGCATGGCCAGCGGGAGCAATGACAGCATCGCCGTGTTGCGGGGATAGCCGTCCATGATCGCCTGATAGCAGCGGACCCGCGTGTAATGGTCGACGTCACCTGGCTTGGTCATGCCGACGACCGGATGGATGAGAAGGTTGGCCTCCACCTCCTTGGCCGCCCGCAAGGTGAGCTCGTGGTGGGCACGGTGCAGCGGGTTGCGGGTCTGGAAGGCGACCACCCGGCGCCAGCCCCGGCGGGCGAACTCGGCCCGCAACTGGGCCGGTGTGTGGCGCAGCGCCGGGTAGTCGTAGTGGGCGGGCAGAGCGATGCCCTCGAGGGTGCCGGCCAGGTAGTGGGGGTGCGTCCGTTCGAGCAGGTGGGCAACGCCCGGGTGGGCGGGGTCGGTCGTCCCGAAGACCCCCTGGGCCTCGGCTCGCCGGTCGGGCCGGTAGACCTCATCGACGTGCAGGGCCGCCAGCATCACCCCCTCGGGGTCGCGCAGCGCGACACTGGCGCCCGGACCGACCTGGGTGGCCAGCTCGCCAGGGACGTCGAGGGTGACCGGTACCGGCCACAGCGTTCCGTCCGACAGCCGCATATCGGCACAGACCGACGCCACATCGGCGCTACCGAGGAACCCGCGTAAAGGCGAGAACGCACCGGACAACAACAGCTCGAGGTCGCACAGATGGCGGGGCGTGAGATCACACGACGGCCAGTGGGTGGACGCCTTACGCAGCTCGCAGGCGCGCTCGTCATCCACCAAGGCCTTGACTAAGGCACCACCGTAGGCAGGAACAAGGTGATCGGCCATAGCGCCACCCTAGTACCGCGACCGCAACCTTTGCCCTGGCAGGCAGGGGTGAAAACGTCGGCGGTATGCCCTGATCGCCCGCCGCCGGCGCGCCGTGGGCCTGTCCGGGCCGGCCGCCGTTGGCGAGGGGATCGCTATCGGTAGGCGAGGACGATCCAGACCTGGCCCGGGGCGAACGTCATCCGCTTCCCGGAGGCGGTAGTGAAGGTGGTGCCGCCGTTCGCGTCCGGCCGGGACCAGTGCGTGCTCCGGGCCTTGCCGTCGCGCAGGACCAGGGCGGTGCCCGACCACTATGACGGGTACTAAACTGCCCCCCGCGTCAGTCGCACGCCGCAGGCCAGCCAGCCATGGCCGGGCCAGCGGCCGCCAGGATGCCCGCCGTCCCGGTAACGTGGCCTCATGCCCGGGGAGCCTGGCTGGTGCGGTGTGTGCGGGTTGCCGGTGCCTGCCGGGGAGACGTTGTGCCGCTGGCCGGTTCCCGGCCGGCTGGGCGATGGCGAGTATGACGACGAGGCTGTGCCGTGGGCATCGCACAGCCTGGCGTTCATGTCCGAACTGGCAGAGCAGCAACGCTGGCGCTGCCCGTGGTGCGGGGATGACCTGCCCGATTCTCCGCGCGGCACTGCGATCGATCACATCATTCCCAGAATTTACGGAGGTCCGCACCGCCGCTGGAATCTTCAGCTCCTGCACCAGGAGTGCAATTCGGCAAAGGGCAAAAAGATCACGGCCGGCGCACTGGATCTGGCCGGCGTTCACGACGTCACCATCTGCATGGACGTCGCACAGTACCGCGCCGCGGTCCGGCGCCGGGCGGTTACGTATGCCCTGCGGGCAACGCGCCCGCTCGGCGCCGAGGCCCGCGGCCGGGCGCTGGCCGCGGCCAGGAACCTCACCGTGTTCTTCCCCGAGGCCAGGGTCCGCGCTGTCATCAGGGCAGCGGCGGAAGGGAACCCACCCTGCTGACTGCCTGGCCAGCGGCGCTGTGCCGGCCATCGCCGGTGCATGCCCGGCCGGTCGCGCCGCCGGGCTGAAGATCTTCGGCGCCACCCTGACTCCGTTCAGGCCGGCCGGATACTGGTCGCCCGCCGCGGAGGCCAAACGCGAGGCCGTCAACCACTGGATCCTGACCTCTGGCGCGTTCGATGGCGTCATCGACTTCGCCAGCGCCATCGCCGACCCGGGCCACCCGCAGTTCATGAACCCGAAGTACGACAGCGGTGATCACCTGCACCCCAACGACGCCGGCTATCAAGCCATGGCCGACGCCATCAACCTCGCCCTGCTGGGATAACACCGCGCCCGGGTCAGCTTTCGTCGTAGCTACCTGGATTACCACCGGGCGGCGGTGCGGTTATCCGCGAAGGAACCGTGGGCCGGCCAGCAGCCGTCACCTTAAGGCCGGTGTAAACTCCTGGCGGCTCAGGGTTGCTCCAGGCGTTAATGCTGTCACCAGCGGTAAAGGCAAAGCTGTGAGTGCCGGCCGGGAGGGACATGGCAGTCGAGTAGGTGGCACCGGACGCCGGGTTCCCTGATACATACGAAAGCGGGTAGGCGACGCCGTCTATCACGACATCCACATACGAGGGCGCGTCGGGCCCGCTATACACGGTGGAGAAAGTGAAGACGGTGGAGGTGCTGCCGGAAGCCGGGCGTACCTTCGCCTTCTGCAGCAGGATCGGGGTAACCGCCATCTCCCTTTCCTGGAAATCCTGCAGCCCGCTGCCGTCGTTGAACTCCAGCTGAATATAGTGACTGCCGGCCGGCAGTGAAGAAGTTGTGTAGTAATAGGTCCGGCCGGTGGTGACGTTCCCGGCGCCCGCGGTCATCGGGTAACTGGTGCCATCGATGACGACATTGGCGGCGGCCGGCTCATGGCCGGCCGGTGAACGGTACTTTACGCTGATGGTACATGGCTTGCCACTCTGGCAGAAGAAGGAGGCATCGCGGCCGGCGCTGAGATGGGTCAGATCGAAGGGAGCGACCACCGGGCCACTGTATTGCACATTATTGAACGGCAGTTTCCAGTTCGTTGTCCCGTCACCGAACTGGAAGGAGTATGTGTGCGCGCCGCGGGCGAGGGTAGTTCTTGCCCGGTAGATGACGTGATCTCCACCCACTTTCTTGATGGCGGTCATGACAATGGGGTGACCGTCCACAACGACGTTGTGCACGGTCGCGGCAGTCTTGTTGCTGTACAGCACCGTGTAGGTGAATGACGTGCCCGGGCCGCCATACTCGGGGAAGAGGACGGGCACACCCACGGAGGCACGGGCCGCCGCGGAAGTCTGCGGTGGCTGCAGCACCCCGGAATATTTCCGCATCGGCTCGATCAGCTTCGTGTTGGGCGGATGGCCCGGATCGCTGAAGTCGAAGAAGTTCATGAGATCCGAGGTCCCGCTCAGGGTGTCGCGCTCACCCAGGCTCGGCAGGCCGAAGTTTGCTTCGATGAATTTGTCAAACGAGGCGAACTCACCCCGGCTGGCCGAGATGAAACCCGGCTTGGCGTAGGGCGAGATGACCAGGAGGGGTACCCGCAGCCCCATGCCTCTGCCGTCAACCTGCGGCGGCGGGACATGGTCGTAAAAACCTCCGAATTCATCCCAGGTAACGAAGATGGCGGTGGAGGACCAGTCGCGGCTTTTCATGATCGCATTGATAATGGCGGCCACGAAGTTCTCGGCCGGCTGGATGGGCCGCGGCGGATGATCTGATGCGCCAGCTCCGTTTGGCGCGACAAAACTGACATCCGGCAGGTTGCCCGTCCTGGCAGCAGTGATAATTTGCAACGGATTGATGCCGGGCGTGCCGCTGAGGTTCTTGATGTAGCGCAGCGGATCCCAGATATCCCCGCCGCCGTACATTTTCCATGTCAGGCCGGCCCTCGTCAGTTCCGCGGGCAGCGAGTTGATGTCGTAACACGGTCTGCCAAAGGTCTCGTTGCCATCCAAGGCACGATTGTTGACAATAATGTTGAGCGGGGTACTGCAACCGGTGTGGGTGGTGGTGAAAAAGTCACCGCCAGTCTGGGCGGCTACCATCGCAATGTGATTCGGCGTGCTACTGGTTTCGGCATCCGCAAAGAAATTAACCCCCAGGCCGTACTGTTTGGCATAGGCCCAGTACGTAGGAATATCGCTACGCCGGTACTGAACCTCCCCGCGCGGGTTGAAATCGTCCATCCGGCCGCCGTCGATCGCAGCTATCGTCCGGGGACCGCTGTGGTCGAGGTCGGAGGGCAACGGGTTGGGAGCAGGCGGCTCCGTGACTCCCCACCTGGTGCCGGCAACGCCAGGGAAATCCCCGAAGTAGTTGTCCAGCGAGTGGTTCTCCATCATGATCACCACGACGTGCTGAATCGGCGTCGGCTGAGCGCGAACCGGCCCGGACTGGCCGGTAACCGCGCCCGTACACAGGATTAACGCCACCACGGTATACGCGGATACCCGCCTGAAGCTCTGCATGCCCACACCCCCGGTAATCAGCGGTAACCGGCTCCACGCGATCGAGCGCTAACCGTTTGCCAGCATACTCAGAACCGCCCGGCGCACTCGGCTTCCGCCTGCTGATGGGTGCTGCGCGCTACCCGGCGGATTCCGGTCGAGCGGTGGGTCTCAGGTCAGTCCGTGCTGGTAGGCATAGCTGACTGCCTGGGCCCGGTCGCGGACGCCGGTTTTGGCGAAGAGGTGGTTGATATGGCTTTTCACCGTAGTTTCGCTGACGGACAGCCGGTGGGCGATCTCGGCGTTGGACAGCCCATGGGCGATCAGCGTGAGCACTTCGGTTTCGCGTGCTGTGAGCCCGTCTGGGTACCGGTGCGTGTGGCCGGTGGATGTGCCGGATGGGCCGGTGGTGATGGCGTCAAGGAGGTGCTGCTGGACCGCTGGGTCGATGGCGGCCTGTCCGCTGGTGACGCGCTGGAGTGCGTCGTGGATTTCGGCGGCGCCGACGTCTTTCGTGAGGTAGCCGCGGGCACCGGCGCGCAGGGCGTCGATGACCGAGCGGTCGTCGGCGTAGGTGGTGAGCACCAGCACTTTGATACTGGCGTCGCGTTCGCGCAGGAGACGGGTGGCCTCGACGCCGTCGCAGTGGGGCATCCGCAGGTCCATCAGCACGACGTCTGGCCGAAGTTCGGTGGCCAGGGCCAGAGCCTGGTTGCCGTCGGCGGCCGCGCCGACGACCTCGACACCGGTGAGCAAGCCAAGGAGGGTGGCCAGCCCTTCGCGGACCACGCGCTGGTCGTCAGCCACCAGGACGCGGATGACGGCGGTCATGCCGGTGCCCACAGTTCGACCAGGAACCCGGCGCCGGTGGGCTGCGCGGTGAGCGTGCCGCCGAGCAGTTCGGCTCGTTCTTTCATGCCGGTGAGCCCGTAGCCGGCCCGGCCGGCCGGAGCGTGCGGTTCGCCGTGCCCGCCGATGTCTTCGATGGCCAGCCTGGTGCCGGCCCGCGCATATGTCAGGCGGATCTCGACCCGGCTTGGGCAGGCGTGCTTGCGGATATTCGTCAGGGCTTCCTGGGCGACCCGGTAAAAGGTCAGCCTGCTGTCGGCGCCCAGGTCCCGCGGAGCGCCGGTGACGGTGAGGCAGCAGGCCACGCCGGTGTCGCGCTCGAACTCGGCTGCCAGGCCAGGCAGCCGTTCGGGGCCGGGAAGTGCGTCACCGCGGAGCATCCCGATGGCCCGCCGCGCTTCTTCCAGGCCGGTCTTGGCCAGCCGGTGGGCCTGGCCGATCGCGCCGCCGAGCCGGGAGTCCTCCCCCTGCTGGCTCGCGAGCAGCTTGGCTGTCTCCAGGTTCAGCACCAGGCCGGACAGGGAGTGGGCCAGCACGTCGTGCATTTCGCGGGCCAGCCGCTGACGTTCCGCCAGTGCGGCCGCTTGGGCTTGGGCGCTGCGGGTCTGCTCCAGTTCGGCAAGCAGCAGTTCCGCCCGCTGACTGGTTTCCCGCAGCCGCCGGGCGAACAGGGACAGCAGGTAGATAGCCAGGATTCCGAAGTCGTTCAAGACGATGCCCGCGACCGGTGCCCGTCCGTTCGATACCCACGCCGCGGAGACCGCCGTGACGGTGGCCGCGGCGACCAGGGCGCTGAGCCGGTCCGGCAGCGCCAGGGCGGCCATGCCGAGCGCGGGAAACACCCCGAGGAATGCCGCGCCGTTGGCCTGCAGCCCGATCAGCGCCGCCGCCCCCGCCACAGCGATGAGCAGTACTGCTAGCTGCACCGCGAGCCTGGGCGGGGCCGGCCACATGGCGATGATGGTGGCCACGCAGAACGCGATGAGGGCAGCCGACACCCAGATCGCGCTACCGTGGCCGCCGGGAGCCGGCCGGGCCTGAAACGAGGTGGCCGCTACGAACCCGATCGCGGTCACGGCGAGAACCCGGATCGCACGGTAGGCCACCCGCTCGCGACCTCGCGCCCGGTCCAGCTCGGCTATCCCAGCCGGGGTGGCCGGGGAGTTCATCTCTAAACCGTACGGCGGAACCGCTGCGCAGTCTTGCGTCCGCGGATGGATTTCCGGTGCGCCGGGTCTCCACCCCCTGGTGGAGGCCCGGCCATCCGGGGGCCAGGTTGTGCCGGTGAGCAAGTTCCACCGCCGCGCCGATGACCGCCCGCAGCCCTTACACCAGGCTGGATGCCAGGAACGTCCCAGCCTGAGGAGCGAGATGGACAGCACCGGCCCGACCCCAGGTACGCACCACCCTGGCCTGGCCCCCGCTCAGCCAGAACCTGTGGTCACCGTCTGTGGCCTGGTCAAACGCTACGGCAGCCACGACGCCGTTAAGGGCATCGATCTCGAGGTGCGGCGCGGGGAGATCTTCGCCTTCCTCGGCCCCAACGGTGCGGGCAAGACCACCACGGTGGAGATCCTTGAAGGCTTCCGGCAGCGCACCGACGGTGAGATCGCCGTCCTCGGTGCCGACCCGGCCACAGCAGGCAGGGCCTGGCGGGACCGGGTGGGCGTCGTTTTGCAGGAGTCAGAGCCCGAGCCCGGCCTGTCCGTGCGTGAGTGCCTGGCACTGTACGCGGGGTTCTACCAGGCGCCGCGGGACATCGACGAGACCATCAGCCTGGTCGGGCTCACCGGCAAGGCGGGCGCGCTGGCCAGCCGCCTGTCGGGCGGGCAGCGGCGGCGGCTCGATTTCGCGCTCGCCCTCATTGGCGACCCCGAGCTGATCTTCCTGGACGAGCCGACCACCGGCTTCGACCCGTCCGCCCGCCGCGCCGCGTGGGAGGTCGTCGCCGGGCTCCGTCAGCTCGGTAAAACGATCTTCCTCACCACTCACTACATGGACGAGGCGGAGTACCTGGCCGACCGGATCGCGGTGCTCTCCGCCGGGCGCATCGTTGCCGAGGGCACGCCGCGGACGCTGGGCGGGCGTGACCACATGACCACCGCCATCAGCTTCACCCTCCCGGCCGGCCTGGCAGCACGTGACCTGCCCGAAGGGCTGCGCCCGCTGGCCGAACCCGGGCCCGGCGGACTCACGGTCCTGCACAGCGAAAGCCCGCTCGTCCATCTCCAGATGCTCAGCAACTGGGCGCTCAGCCGGGGCTTCGACCTGCCCGGCCTGGATGTCCACCGCCCCACTCTCGAAGAGGTCTACCTGTCGCTCACCAGTTCCACTCCCGCGAAGGACTAGCGAAGGACTAGCGATGATCCGCATGGCAGCACACCTGTTCGGCTACGACCTGCGCGCCTTCATCCGCAACCGCCAGGCCCAGTTCTTCACCCTGGCGCTGCCGGTGCTGTTCCTGGTGATTCTGGCCTCTTTGTTCGGCGGCCACGGCCACACCACCCCGGTCCCCGGCGGGCAGGTCAGCATCTCGGTGGCCTACGTGCCCGGCATCATGACCCTCGGCATCATCGCGGCCTGCTTCGGCAACCTGGTCGCCTCGGTCACCGCGCAACGCGAACGCGGCGTACTCAAACGGCGGCGCGCCACACCCGTCCCGGCCGCTGCCGTCATCGCAGGCCGCGTCCTCACCGCGGTCGTCATCGCGGTCACCATGGCGGCGGTACTGCTGGGCATCGGCTGGGGCGCCTACAGCGTCCACGTCCCCGGGCGCACCGCTCTCGCGCTCGCGGTCACGGTGGTCGTGGGAGCCGCCTCGTTCTGCTGCCTCGGCTACGCGCTCGCCTCGCTGGTCCACAACGAGGACGCCGCGCTGCCCGCCACCCAGGCGATCCTGCTGCCGCTGTACTTCATCTCGGGAGTGTTCGTCGCGGTCTCAGTACTTCCGCACTGGCTGGCCGGCGTGGGGGACGTCTTTCCCGTCCGCCACCTGCGGGATGCCCTGCTAGCCGCCTACAACCCGCACACCACCGGGCTTGGGTTCGCCGGCCGTGATCTGCTTATCGTGGCTGCCTGGGGAGCCGCGGGCCTGCTCATCGCACTCCGCAAGTTCAGCTGGCTGCCGCTTGGGCGCTAGCCCGGCCAGCGCCACCCACCACGCTCACGGAAGGAAGTCATGGCTACCGAAGTTCAAACCCAAACCGGCCGGTGCACGCTCCACGGAACCGTTGAGGCAACCCGGGAAGTCCCCAGGATGGGGTTCCCCTTCATCGTCTACGCCATCTGGCGGGCCATCGCCAGCCGCCGCCCATTCCGCTGCCCCGACTGCGGCGCCCCCGTTCAAGGCGGATAACCTAACGGCCGGCCTTGGGATGGTGCTCGTTTCAGCGGTCCTGGGCTCTGGAATGGCCGATCTGCACCAGGCCGTTCTCGTAGCCGTACACGACGGCCTGGACCCGGTCCCGCAGGCTCAGCTTGGCCAGGACGCGCCCGACGTGAGTCTTGACGGTGGCCTCGGACAGAAACAGCCTCGCGGCGATCTCGGCGTTGGACAGGCCTTGCGCGACGAGGACGAGAACCTCGCGTTCCCGGTCGGTCAGCGTGGCCAGCTCGGCGGCCGGCGCCGTCCCGGCGGCCGGCAGCATGTGCCCGAACCGGTCGATCAGCCGCCGGGTGGTGGACGGCGCCACCACCGCGTCACCGGAGTGCACGGCCCGGATCGCGAACAACAGCTCGGCCGGCGGAACGTCCTTGAGCAGGAACCCGCCCGCCCCGGCCTTCAGCGCCGAGAATGCGTATTCGTCGAGGTCGAAGGTGGTGAGCATGAGAATGCGCGGGCGCTCGCCCGCGGCCCGGATCCGGCGGGTGGCCGCCACCCCGTCCAGCCGTGGCATGCGGGCGTCCATCACCATTACGTCGCAGCTGATCCGGCGGGCCAGCTCGATCGCCTCCAGCCCGTCGCTGGCCTCGCCGACCACGGTCATGTCCGGCTGTGCCTCCAGTACCATGCGGAAACCCGCACGGACCAGTTCCTGGTCGTCGACGAGCGCGGTCCGGATGGTCACGCGACGCCGCCGGATCGCGAGCGGGCCAGCGCCGGCATCGCGGGTATCCGGGCCGTGACCTGGTACCCACCCTGCGGCAACGGCCCGGCGGTCACCGTGCCGTCATACATCCCGACCCGTTCACGCATCCCGGCGAGCCCGTGCCCGGCGCCGTCGCCGTGCGCGGCGGCACCGCGCCCGTTGTCGCTGACCTGGACCACCAGCTCGTCGTCGGTATAGCACAGCGTCACCGACGCGGCGGCGGCCAGCCCGGCGTGCTTGCGGGTATTGGTCAGCGACTCCTGCACCACCCGGTAGGCGGCCAGCTCGGCGCCCTCGGGAAGCGGCCGGGGCGGCCCGTCCAGCGTGAGCGACACGGACATGCCCGCGGTCCTGGCCTGTTCCACAAGCTCCCGAAGCTGTCCGAGGCCGGGCTGCGGGGCCATGCCGGTCCGGGAATCGCCCGACCGCAGCAGGCCGAGCAGCCGCCGCATCTCGCTCAGCGCCTGCCGCCCGGTGCGCGAGATCGCCTGCAGAGCCTGGCGGGCCTGCGCCGGGTTGCTGTCCAGCGCGTACCCGGCACCGTCGGCCTGCACCACCATGACGCTGAGGTTGTGGGCGATGACGTCGTGCAGTTCCCGGGCGATGCGGGCCCGCTCGGTGGCGGCGGCAATCTGGGCCTGTGCGTCCCACTCCCGCTCCAGCCGGGCGGCCCGCTCCTCCAGCGCGGCGTAGTAGCCCCGCCGGTACCGCATCGAGTCGCCGAGCACCCAGGCGATGAGCGCGGTCCCGCAGAAGATCACCAGGGCAGCGAAGATCTTCCGGAACAGGTCCAGCCCGTGCGCCCAGACGAGCACCCCCACGAAAGAACCCGCCAGGCAGATCGCCAGCCCGGCCAGCGATACCCGCCGCGGCCGGTAGGCCGCCAGCGTGTACAGCAGCACCGGGATCGCCAGGTCGGTGCCGCTCGGCCCGGACCCGAACATGACCTGGACCGCTCCCGCCACTACGGCGGCGCAGAATGCGGCGACCGGGTTCTGCCGCCGGAACACCACCGCGGCCAGCATGACGAGCGATATCGAGATCACCAGCAGCAGCGGGTGGGTGTGATGGAGAAGCGGGCCGGTGCCAAGCACGGCCAGCAGCAGCGCCAGCGCGCCGTCCACCAGCCTCGGATGACGGCTGAGCCAGGCGTAGACCGCTGCCACGGCACCAGCGTAACGAGGTGACCGGGCGGCGGCGTCAGCCCAGCGGCCGATGCGTGCCCGTCTCAGGTAGCACTGGCAGCCGTTGGGCGTCAGCCGCGAACCCGCGCCGCGTCCGGCGGGCAGGTGCTCATGTTCATCCCCGAGGCCGGCCCGGGCAAGCCCGCCGGCCGGCGCGGTGGCGCCGCCGTGGGCCGGACACTGACCTGGCGGCCCGGCCACGTGAGCCGCCACGAAGGGAGACGACATGATCGAGGCACAGGGCCTCTCCAAACGTTACGGTGACACGCTGGCCGTCGATGACCTCTCATTCCGGGTCGAGCCCGGGAAGATCACGGGTTTTCTCGGGCCGAACGGAGCCGGGAAGACGACCACGATGCGGCTGGTCCTTGGGCTGGATGAGCCGAGCGCCGGCCGGGTGACGGTCAACGGCAGGCCGTTCCGGTCGTCGGCCGCGCCGATGCGGGAGGTGGGCGCGCTGCTGGATGCCAAGGCGGTCCATGGTGGCCGCAGCGCCTACAGCCACCTGCTGTGCCTGGCCCAGACCAACAACCTCCCCCGGCGGCGGGTGGATGAGGTGCTGGATCTGGTCGGGCTGGCCTCGGTGGCCAGGAAGCGGGCCAGGGGTTTCTCGCTGGGCATGGGGCAGCGGCTCGGCATCGCCGCGACGCTGCTCGGCGATCCGGCGATCCTCATGTTCGATGAACCGGTCAACGGCCTGGATCCGGAGGGCATCCTGTGGATCCGCAACCTGATGAAGCGGCTCGCCGCCGAGGGCCGGACGGTGTTCGTCTCCAGCCACCTGATGTCGGAGATGGAGAACACCGCCGACCACCTGATCGTGATCGGCAGGGGCAAGCTCATCGCCGACTGCCCGATGGCCGAGTTCATCGCGCGCAGTTCGCGGCGCACGGTGTGGGTCCGGACCCCCGACCCGGCCCGGCTGACCCGGGTGATCACCGCGGCCGGCGGCACCGTCGGCGACGAGGGCGATGGCCGGCTGGTGGTATCGGGCCTGAGCCGGGAGCGGGTCGGCGATCTCGCCTTCGAGAACACCGTCCGGCTGCACGAGCTGGCCGCCGCGCAGGCGTCCCTGGAGCAGGCCTTCATGGAGCTGACCGGCGCATCCGTCGAGTTCCGCGCCGACCAGCAGCGCAGTGACACCGACGTCCTGACCGGAAGTGGGGTATGACGATGGC
>Ga0209166_10001006_pt1 | contig 25335 bp, 23 predicted proteins | sample Coa_R1_3_FD_187151 | JGI IMG/M metagenome (GOLD analysis project Ga0209166, IMG submission 187151) | Surface soil microbial communities from Centralia Pennsylvania, which are recovering from an underground coalmine fire - Coalmine... | ecosystem: Environmental > Terrestrial > Soil >...
CTGCGTGCGGCTGCCGTCTTTGTTGTTGATGGACTGGCACACGTTGCCATTGTTGCCGCCGTTGCCGTTGCAGGAATAATAGTCGTAGATCAAATCCAGCACGGGCGGCTGGGCGCCCACGGCAACATGGATTTCGTTGGGCTGCATGCGAGCGTTGTAATTCTCCGTAGCTACAATGCCGCCAAATGAGGGCGTGGTGCCATTCACCACGTAACCAACCCCGCCCGAGGCGAAGTAGTGTGCGGCGGTGGCGAAGCTGATGTTGTTTGTTGGATCTACGGCCGAGATGGGCCGCTGCGCGGCATTGTAGCTGTAGTTGACCACTCTGCCGCTGGGATAGGTAATGGAGTTGAGTGAGCCATCCAGATTGTAGGCGTAGTTGAACTGCTTGTGGACGGTGTTATCGCCGCGCTTGTTGTATTCAAGCTCGAATTCTTGACGTCCCATCACATCGTAGCTATAAACCATGCCCAGGTTGCCGGGATTGGTTGTAGAGCCGTCGGACTCGGCGGCCACCAATCGCCCAATGGGGTTGTGCACCGTCGCGCCCCAGACTGAACTCACATCATAGGTGTAGCGCTCCACCGGATCGGAAGACTGGGTATAGTTCCATCGCCATTGCAGACGGTTGAGCTCGTCATAGTGAAAGTAGAACTGAATCTGGGTGGGAGTGGTCTGGTTCGGCATGGGCGAGATCTTCGAGACCAGGTTGCCGTTGGCGTCGTAGCCGAAGTAAATCGATCCTGATTCGGGATTGTTGGCAAAGATCAGCCGTGAGAGCGAATCGTACTGGAACCTGCGCCTGCGCCAGTTCGCCGGGCTGGGGTCAGAGCCGTGCTGGTCCACGCCGGTGAGGTTATCCAGCGTGTCATAGTAATAGTCAGTCTCATAGCTGAAATTGCCGTTGCTATCGGGCTCCCAAACGGTCAGGAGGCGCCCCAGAGCGTCCGTCTGGTTGCGCCGCTGGTTGCCGGTCTCATCGGTCACCGTGACCACAGGGAACTGCGAATAATCGGTGTTCACCCTGCTATTGTCAGGGTGCGTGACCTGCGTCAGCCGGCCCAGGGGATCATAGGCAAATCCGTCACCCACGGGAGTAGAGGAGTCGGGCGGGCAATGGTAGGTGCCGGACTGCCATCCCTGCATCTGATACGGATAGCTCTGGTACACCTTCTCTCCTAGCCCGTCGTAGCAGGTATCCACGTCATCCACGATGTTAGGGCTGGCCTCGCCGTTCAGCTTGGCCGAGCGAAGCGTTCTGCCCAAACCATCAAACTGAGTCCAGGATGTAGTCGTGGTGTTGGCGTCAACCGTCCGATCTTGCCGGAAGAAGTAAGGAGTATTGGAACCGGAAGTGAAGGGCGTGTCGTTGTAGCCATAAATCGTCTGCCCGCCATCGGGAGAATCCACCTCGGTAAGCCTCCGCAGGCTGTCGTTGTAAGAATAATTCGTGGTCTGCTGGTTCTGGTCGGTGGATGATTTGAGTTGCCCATCCTGATAGGCATAGCTATAGCTCTGGATGTGGCTCACGCCGTTGGCCGAAGTAGTGGGATAAGTGATCTTCGTCAGATAAGCATTGGTATTCCCCGGCGCCGGCCCGCCTTCGGTAAAGTTGTCGGTGTAGTCGTAAGTCGTTGTGTGGTGCGCCGTATCGCCGCTCGCGTTGCCGACGGCATCCGTCGTCGAAAGCAACTGCCCGGTTTCATCGTAGGTATGCGTGATGACCGAGTCCTGGCAGGCCGCGCCGGTGGAGGGAACAAAACACTTGTGAATCTCGGTGGTCACATTTCCGCGGGGAGCGGTTGAACTGGCACTGTAGTTGGCTTCATCGTGAGTTCCAGAGGGCAATCCATTCACGCCTGCTACGGACGGTGTTCCCGCCGTGCCGCAAGGGTTGCCCACGGCTCCATTGTCGTAGTAGTAATCGACCTCCGCCATGATCTTGCCGCTGCCATCTTCTGTGAGCATCTGGCATGGCCTCTCAAACGGGTTAACCGTGGGATCGGTCAGAATGGGTGTGGGATTAAAAGCTTGATAGTTAATAATGGTTTTGCGCGTTGGCGTGCTTTGCCCAAAGTCGTACTCGTCCTTTTCCTGCAACACGCCGACACCTATCCAGTTATAGGTCTCCAACGAAGTTTGGCCATTCTCGATTGTCTGCTCGCTACCCAGAAGGTCGACATCTTGCCATGTTTTGTTTACCGTGCGCACCGTGATCCAATTCCCATTTTGCAGGACCTGATCGGTGATCGTCTTTTCCAGAGGGATAAGATTTTTTCCCACCGGTACGGGATCCATTTCCTGCGGACCTGGATTCAATACGTAGTCATAAATGGTTCGCGTGACCTGCCCGCTCACATAGTCCGTGGTGGTGACGGTGGTCTCTTTGGTGTACGGCCGGGTCATGTCAGGGCTCGGATTGATGATCGGAGGCCCATTCCAATTCGTCGAATAGCTAAAGTCTTGCGCCAGGGCGACATTGGTACCGTCAAAGCTCACCGTGCGTCGCGTAATGGCCGGCCAGGAGTGCCGTACGGTGTAGGTAGAACAGTTCTGTAGATCCGGCGCGATCATCACGCACTTATGTTCCGTGCTCACCTCCGACTGCTCATCCGTTCCCCAAACATAGTTGACCCAGCCGCCGCCGGGATAGGTGATCTGATCCAGCAGACCGTTGACCGGATTGTAGTGGAACGAATACTGGGTGCCATTGGGCAGTTGCAGCGCTGTATATGCATACACAGTGCTGGGGAATTCCCGGATCCCACCACTCGGCGATCCATCCCACGACCAGGCATTAAGATAAAACGACGCGCTTGTGCTCCCGTGAATAAGCGTGTAAGTCAATCCGTCCGCAGTGATGGTGTCACTGTTTGTGCCTCGGTTAATGGAAAAGAGGCTCCGGCCCAGTGTATCGATGGGACCGAAGCCGCCCATCTGGATGATGTTCCCGTTCCGGTCTTCAATCTGCGCGGCGGTATGATCATTAGGATTCGCATAGATGTACGCCGTGCCATCGCTATCTGAGATGATCGCAGTTTCTCCGGTGAAACCGGTAGTCGTAATCTGATATGAATTATCAGATCCTGTATATACGCCATTTTGCGCACCACAGAATTGGGGGTCGCCATCATGGTATATCCTCGCATTCCCCGGTTGAAACATGTGCCGTACTCCTGAGGAATCGGAGAAAAAGTAGTTTCCTCTATATGGGCACTGGACCGGATTGCCATCATTGTCAAGGTGCGATGTATCTACCCCTTCGTCGAAGCCCCAGAAAGGAATGGAAAACAACGGTGACCAACCACCACCCTGCGTCCGAACATAGACCGGCTCATTATCGGTTCCAAACGCCGTAGTATGCACCGTATTGGAGTCATAATTGATAGAAAACGGGAGGCTGAGCTGCCGACCGGGAGCCGTGCGTGGGCTGATGTGCACGCTGACCTGCCCATTCTCGGGCATAACTGTTTCATTGACCAGGTGCTGATAGTCATGCCCTACGCTAGGTACAGGAACCAAAGCACCGCCCATGCTTGAACTAATCTGCCCCCAACTCAACGAAGCCACGGCTAAAGTGAGTAGAACCGCGCCTGCAATCCTCACTACCGACATCCCAACCTTTGCCATACCCAATCTCCTTAACCAATGAAACGAAATTCAACCGCGATGCGACGGAACGAAATACCCCCGGAGAAAGCAGAGTACCGGCCCAACATTAAAGACAAATGAAAAGAGGCTTTTGTTCCCAAAAACTGATATTTCTGCCTTCAAACTCTATGACAACCGAAAACAGCTACAAGCTACAAGTTGCAAGCTACAAGGGTGCACAGCCAAAATTGCCGGAATGCTAAATGCCTGGGGCTTGTTGCTCTCAGCCACCTTGCCAGAACAAGTTATTTTGGTGTCGTTGCAGCTTTTAACTTTGCAGCTTGTTTTATCGTGCAGGTTTTTTGAAAAGCAGGCCAGAGGCTTGTTTCAAACAATTAATACCCGCAATAGGGGCCCGGTGAAACTGCGTTCACCTACAAAGATACAATTGTGACTAAGCAATTGAGACTAAGGTGATATTCAAATATACGTCTAACCCAAAGAACAGCTACAAGTTCCAAGTTGCAAGCTACAAGGGGTGCAGGGCCAAAATTGCCCGGAATGCCTAAAACTGTATCACCCACAAAAATACATTTGTGACTAAGCAATTGGAACTAAGGTGATACTCAAATATACGTCCGACCCCTGACTTTTTGTCAAATCGTTCGCGCAAATGCTGATTATCTCTCACGGGCACATACAAGATTAGTCATCCCGACTGCGGGCTCTTGGTTCGCGCGGGACTGCAGCGACCCAGCACTGAAGCGCTTGGGCTATACGCGCCGCCTCTGCCGGGGCTGAGTCGAAACCTGGCCAACCGTTTTCGTCACCCTTTGGGTGAGCTCCACGCTCATCCCGGACAGCGAGGAAGTGTTATTTTCCAGACTTACGGCACGATCCGGCAAAGCGGGATCGTGCCCTGATATAAAGCCTGGCACGTGTTCACTTCATGGTGCGTTTTTCCGCAACTTGTAAATCCGTGCCCTGACACAAACCTCCGGCCGAGAGCGGCTCTCGATTGACGCATCTCGACTGGCTGGCCCCTCTGGCGTAACTTTGGCAAATCGCGTAGGCTAGATAGTTTGAATAGCCGGCTGCAAAGTTTTTCTTATTCCTACCCAGGAGGCCAAGATGGCTCACCAAGTACCCCCGCTACCGTATGACTTCGGCGCGCTGGAGCCGCATATCGACGCGCAGACCATGCAAATCCATCACGACAAGCACCACGGTGCCTATGTCACCAACCTGAATGCCGCGCTGGAAAAGCACCCCGAGCTCGGGAGCAAGAGCGCGGAAGAGCTGATTAAAAACCTGGGTGCCGTGCCCGAGGACATCCGCACCGCGGTGCGCAACAACGGCGGCGGCCATGTGAATCACAGCATGTTCTGGCTGATCATGGCGCCCAAGGCCGGCGGCGAACCCGCGGGCCCACTGGCGGACGCCATCAAGCAGGCCTTCGGCAGCTTTGCCGAATTCCAGAACAAATTCAACGATGCCGGCCTGAAACGCTTTGGCAGCGGATGGGCCTGGCTTATTCGCAACGCCGGCGGCAAGCTGGAAATTACCAGCACGGCTAACCAGGACAATCCTATGATGGACGGAAACTATCCCATCATGGGCAACGACGTGTGGGAGCATGCGTATTATTTGAAATACAAGAATGTGCGCGGCGATTACCTGAAGGCCTGGTGGAACGTGGTGAACTGGAAAGAAGTGCAGAACCGCTTCGAGAAGAAATAAAGCAAGCTGGTTTCGTTTCCGGAACAGGCGCGAACGCAATCGCGCCTTTCCCGTTTCAGCCATGAGTTAATACTAGAGCTATTAACTAAATCATTAATACTGTACTTTGGTAACTCGGGCAACCCAGGCGGCGTTTACATAGTCTTATGTGGCAGCTTCATATTTTTTTATCCTCTGGCCAAAACTCGGAAACTGAAAGGGACGATCTGTATGCAAGCGACTTTTAAGCCTGGGGATATAGCTCCGTGCAGCGGTATTTACCAGGTACGGCATGTGCAGCACCGCTTAGAGCATAGTGTCACCATCCTGAAGGACGACCAGTTTCCCGCTTGCCGCAAGTGCGGCGAACGGGTGACCTTTCGCCTGGAACGTATGGTGTCTGAAAGCAAAGCCGTGCACGGCAGTTTCCGTGTGGTCTTAGAGGAATACTCGGTGTGGAAAGAGAATGGCGGCGGTTCTCCACCGGCTGCGGCGTGATAGAAGCAGTCAGCATTCAGCATTCAGCCCATAATCATTCTAAAGCTCCCCAGTTGCGAGCTCCTTGGGAGGAACACAAGCATACGCCTGGAATTTTAGTTCTATACATCTTCTCGATACCCAGCCCTCAGTGGCTAAGGCCGAATGATTCATTTTGCGGCACGGATGAATCCGTGCCCTGACAAAATTGTCTCCTTTATCCACCGTCATAGAACCAAGGGACTGATTAGCCAAAGCTTAATCCGCAACTATCGCAATCCCGGAGCCATCGGCGGCCTGAATGATGGCTTCACCATCGAGCAACAAACATTTCACGGCGTCAATGGCGAGGCAGGTCGCGCCTGCGTGCTTCATGGTTTCAATGGTCTTGACCCCGATCACCGGCACATCAAAGCGCATATCCTGATTTGGCTTGGCCACTTTGACCACGGTCAGCGCGCGGCTAAGCGTAGATTCGGCGCTACCTGACTCAGCATACAAGCTGCGCATGATCTCGCCCGCTCGCGTGATGGCGGCATCTGTGCCTTCCATGGCTTCGACGGCGACGCAGGCGGATTCGGCAATCACCACGGTCTGGCCAATGTCATAGTGCGCCAGGTGACGGGCAACGGCGCGGCCATACTCGATATTGGCGCGCTCTTTTTCGTTGGGGGCGCGGCGTGTGAGCACACCGGGCGCGGCCAGAAGAGGCTCAAGGAAATCGGTGGATTTGAGCAGAGTGATGCCCTCATCGGCCAGTACTTTGGCGACAGCGCCGATGAGCGAATCTGTATTGCGGGTGCCGAGGGAGAGCAGGAGTTTGGCCAGGCGCCAGTCCGGACGAATGCTGCTGAAAATCTGCTTGTGCTTGACCTGGCCCGCCATGATGGCGCGGGTTACGCCCTCGCGCTGGAAAGTCTCAATCAGCTTTGAGAGCTCACCCAGCGACAGCCAGTGCACCGCGGCCGCGCCGCGCTGCTCGATCTCAGGGAAAGTCTCTTCTTTGATGGCGGCAACGATGACATCATTCCCCTGGGCGTTGGCGGCATCGAGAATCAGCAGAGGGAATTTGCCGTTGCCAGCAATCAGGCCTAATTTGGGACGGGTAGACACCGATGACAGTGTAAGGCCGCGAAGCTCTAAGCTCCAAGCTCGCAGGTTCCGGGAAGTCAGGATTGCGAATGAAAGCGCCACGTTTGAGCCGGTTTTCGAACGACAAGTATGCGATTCATGCTAAAGTTTCTCTATGGTAGTTACGGTCAATATCCCCGATGAACTCGCAGCCCAGGCTAAAGCGCGTGGCTTGTCTCTTGAAGCTTACGTCCAAGAGATTCTATTGCAGCGGTTAGCACGTCCTGCTGAAACTCGGCGGCTTCGTACGCCAGAAGAGATTCGGGCCTGGCTCGATTCACTAGCTCAATTCTCAGACAAGATTCCTCCACTGCCTGAGACCATTTCGCGCGATTGGATTTATCAGGATCACGACTAAATGGCGCTTGCGGCGTGTCTGGTTGACACCAATATCCTGCTACGCATGACACGGCGCTCCGATCCTCAGCACCGGCTCGTAGATGCAGCGCTGGCTCAACTCGCCGGCCAAGGCACGACTCTTCACTACACGCACCAGAATATCGCTGAGCTTTGGAACGCAATGACGCGCCCCCTTACCAGGAACGGTTTTGGGTTGACCGCCCTTGAAGCCGAGCGCGAAGTGCGGGCAATCGAGATTGGCATGAGCTTTTTGCCCGACAACGAAGCGGTTTATCGAGAGTGGAGGAGGATTATCGTACAGCATGGGGTATTGGGCGTTCAGGTACATGATGCCCGTTTGGTCGCAGCGATGTACGTGCATGGGTTAAGCCACATACTCACGCTGAACGTGACAGATTTCAACCGGTTCAGCGGTCTTACTGCTGTGCATCCGAGCAGCCTTTAGGTTTACTTGATCGTTCCTCTTTCGGAACTCTCGATAAACCGCAACAGCAGGGCCACATCTTCCCCTTGCTCGCCTTCGGAGCGTAGTTTTTCAAGAGCCTGCGAGGTATTGAGTTTGGAATTGATCAGCACGCGATAGGCGTGTTGAATCTTTGCGATGCGTTCTTTGCTGAAGCCGCGGCGCTCGAGGCCGATGGCATTAACTCCGTAGGCTTTGGCTTCGCGCGCGGCGGAGGTTTTGGAAAAAGGCAAGACGTCACGGGTGATGATGGTTCCCCCGCCTACGTAGGCGTGCGCGCCCACGCGCGTGAACTGATGCACGGCAGAGAATGCGCCTACGGTGGCGCACTCTTCCACTGTCGCATGACCAGCGAGAGTGGCGGCGTTGGCCATGATTACGTGGTCGCCAATCATGCAATCATGGGCGACGTGAGCGTATGCCATGAAGAGGCAGTGGCTGCCGATGCGGGTCACCCCGCCTCCGCCCGCGGTCCCGCGGTTGATAGTCACATACTCGCGGATGACGTTATGATCGCCGATCTCGAGGCGTGTCTTTTCGCCTTTGTACTTCAAATCCTGGGGTTCAAAACCGATGGAGGCAAAAGGGAAAATACGGTTATGTGCGCCGATCTTAGTGGGACCCTGCACAGAGATGTGGGAGATGAGTTCGCAATCCTCTCCTAATTCCACTTCGGCGCCAATGACACAGAACGGGCCGATGCGGCAGGAGGCAGGGAGCTTCGCGGCCGGGTCAATCGCTGCACTGGCATGAATTTGGCCTGCCCGTTCCTCGGTCACGGTGCCCTGTGAGGAGCGCCTCATTGTCCCTCGGAAGCGGGCTTATCCACGACCTGGCAGGTGAGCACGGCCTCGCAGGCACGCTTGTCGCCGACGTAAGCTCCGCAACTGATCTTGCCTGCCGTGCGGCGGAAGGCGAGCACATCTACCTCGATGCGCAACTGGTCGCCGGGCACGACCGGCTTGCGGAATTTGGCGCGCTCGATGCCGGTGAACACCATGATCTTGTTTTCACGGTCTTCGATTTCGGTGAGCAGCAGCAGGGCTCCGGCCTGGGCCATGGCTTCGATCACCAGCACCCCGGGCATGATGGGATATCCGGGGAAGTGTCCTTGAAAGAACGGCTCATTGATGGTGACGTTCTTGATCGCCACCACGCGCTGGCGGCGGTGCAATTCGACGATGCGGTCGAGCAGCAGGAAAGGGTAGCGGTGTGGAATGATACGCATAATCTGCAGGACGTCCAGCGTGAGAGGAGCGGTGGCCTCGGCGGACACGGCCCCAGTGGACGCGGCTTCTGTGGATGCACCATCGGCAGTGGTAATCGAGTTGGGAGTGTCTTCCATGCAGAGATGTTCGAAGCCAAAATTATAACGTAGCCTGGTTCGGTTCTGGTAGGCTACAGGGAAATACCATGCCCACAGTCAAGAAAGTCTCTGGCGCGCGTGAGCTGCTGGCCCGCATCGAACCGCATGAGCACGAGATGGTGTTGCTGGCACAAAAACTGGTGGAAATTGAATCTCCGACACACAACAAAAAAGCCGTGGATACCCTCGGCCGCGCCCTAGCGGAAGAATTCAGCCGGATGGGCGCCCAGATCACCTTCCACAAGCAATTGAAATTTGGCGACCATCTTCAGGCCAGCTTCAAGGCTGAGGACGCCAACAGCCCTTCCGTCCTTCTGCTGGGACACATGGATACGGTATGGGAGCTGGGCACGCTGAAATCCATGCCATGCCGCGTGAGCGATGGCCGCATTTGGGGGCCGGGCGTGCTCGATATGAAAGCCGGCATCGTCCAAATAGTCTTTGCGTTGCGCGCGCTGCGCGATACTCTGGGCCATCCTCCTGGCAATGTCGAGGTTTTGCTGGTGACCGACGAAGAAGTCGGCAGCGAATCGTCAAGACCGCTTACCGAGTGGCTGGCGGAAAAATCAAGCGTCGTTTTCGTCCTTGAGCCCTCCCAGGGGCTGGCGGGGGCGCTGAAGACCGCGCGCAAAGGTGTGGGTAATTACACCGTCAAGGTGACAGGAAAGGCCGCACATGCAGGCGTTGATTTCCGCGCCGGCACGAGCGCTATCACGGAACTGGCGCAGCAGATCAGCGTCATCGAAAAATTCACCGATCTCAAGCGCGGGCTTACGGTAAATCCGGGGGTAATTCGCGGGGGGACGCGCAGCAATGTAGTGGCAGCAGAGGCCGAAGTTGAAGTGGATGTCCGCATTCCACGCTTGGCCGATGCCGGGCTGATTGAGAAAAAGTTCCGCAGCTTGAGGCCGCGCAACCGGCGCTGCAAGCTGCAGGTCAGCGGGGGAGTCAACCGGCCTCCCATGGAGCGCAGCAAAGAAATCGCTGCCTGGTTTATGAGGGCCCGCACGCTCGCGCAGGAGATGGGATGGAAGCTGCAGGAGGCCTCAACCGGGGGCGGCTCAGACGGAAACTTTACTGCCGCGCTTGGAATCACCACGCTGGATGGCTTGGGGGCCGTAGGCGAAGGAGCCCATGCCGCCAACGAATCTGTGCTCATACGCGAGCTGCCGCGCCGGGCCGCGCTGTTGGCGGCCCTGATGACTTCCATCTGAAACTATGGTTTTCCGCGGGTGTTTCGACTGACGCAAGTGCTACAATAAAGATTCACTGGCATAGTGTGTCTGCACGAGGCACATTTCAGCCGCCGGTGTGGAGGCTTCATGTTTGGCGGTAAATTAGGACTTCCTGAACTCATCGTAATTCTGATCATCGCTCTGATCATCTTCGGGCCCAGCAAGATTGCCGATATCGGCAAGGGATTGGGCGAGGGTATCCGCAATTTCAAACAGGGAATGCGCGACGGCGAAAATCCCACGCCGCCCACGGAAAAGAAGTAGTTTTTGATGGAGACGTAGCGAGCTACGTCTCAACAGCAGAAATCTATTTGCCTTCCACCTTTGTTAAGAAGCCCCCCTCCTTCAGCATCATATACACCAGCGGCACGGGCAATCCCACCACGTTGAAGTAGCAGCCAGCAATTCTAAAGATCCAGCGTGAGGCGATTCCCTGAATGGCGTACGCTCCGGCTTTATCCATGGGCTCCTCGCTGGCCATATATTCCTGAATCTCTTCTTCGCTTATATCGCGCATCCATACTTCGGTAGTCTCACTGCGAACGTCTTCGATGGGAGTTTCAAGTTTCAGGTTTCGAGTTTCGAGTTCTAAATCCTGGGTTTTGCGATTGCCGCCACCGATTGCAGGTTGGGACAGCGGATAAACCAGACACACGCCGGTTATCACTCGATGTGATCGTCCCGATAGCAGGCGCAACATGCGGGCCGCATCGGCCGGGTCGCGCGGCTTGCCCAGCACCTGGGAATCAACAACCACAATCGTATCCGCGCCTAAGACAATTTCTCGGGGACGCTCACGAAACACGGCCACGGCCTTCTCCCGCGCCAGGCGCCTGGCGTAATCTTCTGGCGACTCGCCAGCTAACATGCTCTCATCTACATGCGCCGGCTGCGCTACGAAAACGATTCCTGCATTGCGCAACAGTTCGCTGCGCCGCGGAGAAGCGGAAGCCAGTACCAAGGGTGGGGTTTTTGTGGTCATCTTTCAATACTTTGGAACAAAGCTACGCCCATGATTTCCGAGATATGGCTGCCGAATGATTTTGGGCCTCAGGCCTAATTTTAAAGGCCCTCAACAGCACGGCTAAAGAGTCTGCGGAAAAACTCATTTTCAAATCCCGCAGCTTCTCAGCCGTGTCCCTCCGAAAGATAGAACAGAATCTGTATTTTCCCGCAAGCATTGAAGTTGGGTCCTGGCACTTGTCTCGTCAACAGGATAAAGTATCGCTCAAACATTTCCCTTTCCTTTCTCCTTCCGCAAAATTCCCAACAACTCACTGAGGCTATGCACCCCATACGTCCGTAAGAGATGCAAGATCAAGTTCAGGCAGGTGTTGAGCGAACGCAGCCGGTCACGGGCGGCTAACTTGCACACGTAGTCGTAATTGGCGATCTCGGCGCGAAAGTGAAACGGTTGCAGCTCCGCCTGCGCGATTTGCCGCTGAAGCAAATCGGCAATTTTTTCGATAGTGCAGCTTTCTTCCGGCCGCGCTTGCAGCGCCCTTCTGCGGAGCAGCAACTCCGCCTGCGCCTTCTCCGCCGCCGCCCGCAGCTCGGGCGTCAGGTCGCCGGGTCTGTCGCTGGGAGCAGCACCTTCCGATTTGGCTTTAGCTACACTTCCTTCTGTATTGCCAATCAGCAGCGACCCACCAATCATCTGCGCCACTGCTATCAACTGCTTTGAACCGCATGCGGCACAGTCAGGCCCTGTCTCAGGGGAATACCCGTCGCTGATGAATTCACAATTCACACACAACATGGCGCGGTTCAGGGAGATCATCTTTGTGCCCCCTTGTCCCGACGGCTTATGCTTCCTTCGCCGCTGCTCCTGGGTCCTATGTCTTTGGCCCGGGAACCGGCACTCGAAGCCGTGAGCCGCGCTTCGCGCACGGCTTCCCGGCGGCAGTCATGCACCGGGTCGGCCGCGCTGCCCGCCGCTTCGTCGGCGGCCCGGGCCTTTTCGCAGTACACAGGATGAAACGCGGCGCAATCTTCGCAGTACAACGCGCCGCACTCGCTGCAGTTTTCACCGTGGGCCTTGCACACGTTCGCCCCACACTTGGCGCAAGGCTGGCCGAGGTGGCCGCAATCAGGCATGAAGCAGATGCGCTTCTCAATCAGTGCCATCAGGCCGGAGATGAGAGCGCCGGTATAGATGCGTCCGGTCATCGTGCACCTCCCGGCGCGAGGGCGCTCCTGCTGTCTGTGAGCGGAGAATCGGAAGGGTCAAGGGATAGATGGCCCCTGTACGGAGCTTTAACGGTCTGTAGCTTGTGGTATTTCGTTGTCACTGCACAACTCCTTGTAGCAGTGACCATCTTTGGCGCACCCGACCAGGTTCAAACCTCCCGCCAGCAGGTACAAGGGATTATGGAGGACTTTGTTCTGGCGACCAGCGAATTTGGGATCTAAGCAGAAATTGCGTCGCGACTGAAGGGTTCGTGGGAAAGGATTTACAAAATAGATTATTAAAAATATAGATCAGCGAACGCCGGCCATCGTTCGTGCCCGCCGTTCCGGGTAGAGCGGGAAGGATTCGCACAACTCCAGTACCTGCTGGCGAACGCGGGCGAGCGCGGCGGAATCGGTGCGCTGGTTGAGAGCTTCTGCAATCCAGCGGCCGACCTGCTGCATCTGGTCTTCTTTCATGCCGCGGCTGGTCAGCGCGGGGGTGCCCAGGCGGATGCCGCTGGGCTTGAGCGGCGGATTGGTATCGAAAGGAATTGCATTTTTGTTGACCGTGATGCCGGCCTGGCCTAAGGCCTTCTCAGCTTCGCTGCCGAGCATGCCTTTGGAGAAGACATCCACCAGCATAAGGTGGGTATCTGTGCCGCCGGAGATGATGCGGAAGCCTTCTTTGGTCAGCGTTTCTGCCAGAGTTTTGGCGTTGGCAACTGTCTGGCGAGCATAGTCTTTGAAGGCGGGCTGCATGGCTTCCTGAAAGCAAACAGCTTTGGCAGCGATGATGTGTACGAGCGGTCCGCCTTGAATTCCAGGGAAGACCATTTTATCAATGGCCGTAGCGAACTCGGTCTTGCTCAGGATCATGCCGGCGCGCGGGCCGCGCAGGGTTTTATGCGTGGTCGAGGTTACGATGTGCGCGTGCGGAACCGGGCTGGGATGCACACCGCCGGCGACTAATCCGGCGAAGTGGGCCATATCAACCAGGTAGAGGGCGCCGACTTTATCGGCGATCTGCCGCATGCGGGCAAAATCGATGATGCGGGCATAGGCGCTGCCGCCCCCGATGATCAGCTTAGGACGTTCACGCTGGGCGATCTGCTCGAGCTCGTTGTAATCAATAGTCTCGGTATCGCGCGTAACTCCGTAAGGGATGACTTTGTAAGTCTTGCCGGAAAAATTCAGGTGATGCCCGTGTGTGAGATGTCCGCCGTGGGCGAGGTTCAATCCCAGAATGGTGTCGCCGGGTTGCAGCACGGCATACATGGCGGCCATATTGGCCTGCGAGCCGGCGTGAGGCTGCACGTTGGCGTGCTCGGCGCTGAAGAGTTGCTTAGCGCGGTCGCGCGCCAGATTCTCAACGATGTCGGCATATTCGCATCCGCCGTAATAGCGCTTTCCCGGATAACCCTCCGCATATTTATTGGTAAACACCGAGCCCATGGCTTCGAGCACGGCCTCGCTGGCAAAGTTTTCAGAGGCAATCAGTTCCAGGCCTTCGTGCTGGCGGCGGGCCTCGTCGTCGAGGGCCGCGGCAATTTGCGGGTCGGTTTCAGAGAGCGGTTGCGACATCCAGTTGGATTTCATGACTACGAAATTTTAGCAGCATTCCCAATGCCTAGAAAGGCAAAAGCTAACCACAAAGGACACAAAGGTGGACGAAGGAACACAAAGGAAATCTTCGCTCGGATGAAACTTCGATGCCGCGCCTTGCTTGCGGCACAAACTACATCATCAACTGTTTTTGTTTTTGCACGATGGGGTGCTGCATCTCCTGCAGGTCGTTTTTTACCTGATTCAGGCCATAGACGCAGTGCTCGAATTGTTTTGAGAGGCGCGCGAACAGGGGCGCTACTTTGGCATATTCGAAGTGTTCGAACTTGGAGACGATATAGTAGCTTTCTTTGCCCGCCTTCATGAAATCAATAAGGCTTTCCAGCCGCTGGCGGCGCAGGCGGTGGTGGTTAAGGCTCTCGGGAAACAGTCCTGTGAAGAAGAGGGTGTAATCTCCGATGTGCTTGCGGACCTGGCGCTCGCGATCGAAGGACGGGGCTTCGCCATACACGGGGTCCGATTCCAGCAACATTTCGCCCACGTCGTGCAAGGGCCGTCCGGAGGCATCGCGCACTTTGTAGAGCTGCTCGGCGTCGCAGAATTCGCACAGCAGATTCGAGATGTAAGCGTGGACCTCGGAATCCCTGATGCCTACGTCACAAGAGAAGTGATAACTGACCAGCTCCTGGAACATCCTCAATAATGGGTTCGATTCCGCAACCATAAATACTTACACTCCTCCCGGAACTTATGCAGTCCACCTGCTTTTCTTAGGGGAAGCTACTAACTTTGATGGCAATGTAAGCCGGTTGGTTATTTGACACAATAGGAAAATAGGCACTTCCTGCATTTTGTTAGCAGTCAGCTCTGGTGAGTGCGAATCAGTGGCGGATGAAAACGTAAGCGGCGCCGAGAATATCCAAATACAGATGGGCGAGGATCACCGGCATAATCCGCCGGTTCGTTCCGTAGTAAATCGAGAAAACGGCGAATAACGCTGCGATGGAAACCGCATTCGGGAGCCCCTGATAAAGATGGTACGACGCCTGTATTGCCACACTCACTAGACCTGCAAGTGCAATATTTCTGGTCCAGGAGCTGATTTCCGACATGAGGTAAGCCCGCACAATCAACTCCTCAAAAAAAGGGTTGATCAAGATAAACAGGACGGCTGCGATGGAAATGTGGGTACCCAGGATCGAAGACATGTTGCTCCACGGCTCCAGGAGACGCCCATTCCAGAAAAAGTGCAGGTAGTAGATTTGCAGATAGCAAACGTAACATGCGAGCCAAGCTAGAAGGAACAGGCCCAGAGAAACAGGTATATCGCGCCATCGAAATGAAAAGCCGATATCGCGCAGCTTGCGTCCCTGACGGAACAGGATATAACACAACAGGGCCAGGCCCCCGACTTCGTGAACGATCCCGCTGGCAAGTTTGAAAAAAATATAAGAGTCACCATATGGTCTTTGCGTCGCAATGCCATACACAAAATAAATATAAGCGGCACTCAAAAGCGAAGGACCGATGGTCAACCCAAGCAACAGCAGCAATTCAAGCTTCCGCAGGAGCAGCCGGCTCTCTTGCCGAGGAGGCGAAGAAATACTCGGCTCCTGAGCGGGCGCAGAAGGCTGGGCCTCTTCGGTGGTAGGGTTGAAGTCCATGGGGATGGACAGTTGAGTCTAACAGCAACTTGTTCTAAACGTATCTTGTGAATAAAATGCTCACACTCAGATTATGCCTCGTCAAAACATAGCTAGTGGAACACGTTGGGAGCCGATCATCGGTTATTCGCGCGCGGTACGCATCGGGAACGTTGTACATATTTCGGGCACGACTGGGACCGATGCCGATGGAAAAGTAACCGGCGATGCCTACGCACAAACCGTGCAGACGCTGAAAAACATCGAATCGGCCCTGAAAAAAGCGGGCGCCAGCCTGAAAGACGTGGTGCGCACGCGCATGTACCTTACAAACATCGCCGACTGGGAGCAGGTGGGCCGGGCCCACGGAGAGTTTTTCAAAGATATCCGTCCGGCGACTGCGATGGTCGAGGTCAGCAAGCTGATCTCTCCGGAGATGGTGGTCGAAATTGAGGCGGAAGCCATCATCGGCGCCGCCGACTGACGCGGCATCGAGTATTCGCTATGCGAAGGAATAGCATCGGCATTTGCAAGCGATTCTTACCTGTCTTGCTCGCTCTGACTGTTGCTGTAGTGCAGGGAAAAGCCGAGCAAAACCCGGGCGCGCCCGCCAACAGCGACGAACAAGTTAAGGTCATCCGCGCGGGCACGCTCATCGACGGCACTTCGGCTGAAGCACGCCACAATCAAGTCATCGTCATCCGGGGCAACCACATTGAAAAAGTGCTGCCGGAGCAAGCGGCTGAAGCCGTTCCCGGCGGGCCGGATGTGCAGATCATTGACCTGAGCCGCGCCACCGTGCTGCCCGGACTCATCGACACCCACACTCACATTTTCCTGCAAGGAGAGGACCCTGCACAGGGTGGCTACGACATTCAGCTTTTGAAGTACGGGCTGGCATACCGCGCCGCCCGCGCCACAGTTTCTGCGCGCCGCGCCCTGGAGCAGGGCTTTACCACGATTCGCGATATGGAGACCGAGGGAGCCGGTTATGGCGACGTCGGCATTAAGCACGCGATTGAAGATGGATATATTCCCGGCCCGCGCATGTTCACCACCGGACGCGCGATCTCCACGACCGGCGGATATCCCCTGGAAGGATATGCGCCTGAAATCGAAAGCTCCTTGCCCAAAGGCGTGCAGATTATTGATGGTCCGGTAGAAGCCCGCAAGGCCGCTCGCGAACAACTGGATAACGGAGTGGATTGGGTAAAAGTCTACATGACACACCGCTCCTGGCTCGACAAGCAGGGCAACCTGGTTTCGCAGCCCACGCTTACAGCGGAAGAACTCAAGGCCATTGTGGATGAAGCCCACGGCTGGAAGAAAAAAGTTGCATGCCATGTCTACAACGGCGAGGGCATGCAAAGGGCACTCGATGGCGGATGCGACTCCATCGAGCATGGCCTGGAACTCACCGACGCCAATATCGCGCAGATGCTCAAGCAAGGCACATGGTACGTGCCTACGTTGAGCGTCTATTACTCGTGGTGGGCCCCGGAAAATACGCCCACCGGCAAGCGCGACCGCAAGCGTGCTGAGGTACATATCATCTCCTTCAAGAAGGCGATGAAGGCGGGGGTGAAGATTGCCTTTGGCACAGATGTTGGCGGCTTCAGTTGGAACGACCCTATCGCGCAGGAGTTCGGGCGCATGGTTGAGTTCGGCATGGCGCCCATGGACGCGATCAAAGCAGCGACCTCCCGCGCCGCTGAGCTGCTGGAGATGCAAGGGCAGTTGGGCGTAATCGCTCCCGGCGCGTATGCGGATATTGTGGCGGTCTCCGGCGATCCGCTCAAAGATGTGAATGAGTTGAAGTCGGTTAAATTTGTCATGAAAGATGGAAAGGTCTTCAAGAACGAATTGCAATAATCTTATGGCCGGCTACTCGGGAACTCCGCTGATTAAAAAGCTGGGCATCAAAGAGGGCTTCAGCCTCTCGATGGTGGAGCCGCCCGCAGAAGTGTTGCGAGAACTGGGAATCTCGTCCGACAAGTCCAACGGCAAGCCGCCGCTTGATTATGTGCACTTGTTTGTAAAGACGCAGGCGGAGCTCAAGAGCAAATTCCCGCTGTGGGCAACCAAGCTTGCGCCTGCCGGAATGCTGTGGATCTCGTGGCCGAAGAAGAGCTCGGGCGTAGAGTCGGACTTGAACGAAAATATTGTTCGCGATATCGGGCTCGCGGCGGGCCTGGTGGATGTGAAGGTCTGCGCCGTGAATGAGATTTGGTCCGGGCTGAAATTTGTGATTCGCCTGAAGGACCGCCCGGCGAACAAATCAAAAACGCAAAATAAAAAATGAACACCACCAACCGCACCATCGCTCTGGCTCGCATCCTCACCGGCATAATGTTTCTCTTCCTGGGCGAGTTTAAAATCGCTTCGCCCGCCTTTGCCCATGGTGGCTTTCAAAAATATATTCAGTCCTACATTGGCGTGGAGGCGGTCCCGTTCTACGGACGGCTGCTGGCGCGCCTGGTGATGCCGCATTCCATAGTTTTCGCTTATGTGGTTGGGATGGTCGAGCTCGCCATCGGTACTTCCCTGGTGCTGGGCTTGTGGGTGCGGCCCTTCTCGGTTTTGGGAATGCTGCACATGCTGAACCTCACTCTGGCGACCTGGCATGGCGGGGGCCAGGGGCCCATGTGGCATTACGTTGCCAACCAACTCGACCATATTCCGCTGCTGCTCCTGTTTGCCATCTTCTTTACTACTTATGCCGGGGAAGTGTGGGGAATCGATGGATTGCGCGGATCGAGAAGACGGTAAGCCCACAACATCCGAAATACATACTGGCCCTCGTGTTTCTGCAGCACTCCCACGCACAACGGTATAATTAAAGATTACGTCTATGGCAAAAACTCGACTGATACGCTCCACAACGGTTCTATGCGTCCGGCGCGATGGCAAGGTAGTCATGGCCTCCGACGGACAGGTGACGCTGGGTGAGGCCGTGATCAAACACACGGCGAAGAAGATCCGCAAGCTCTATCAGGATAAAGTCCTGGCCGGCTTTGCCGGCTCTACGGCCGATGCATTTTCGCTCTTCAGCCGCTTCGAGGCCAAGCTGGAGCAATACCACGGCAACATGGGACGCGCCGCCGTTGAGCTGGGCAAAGACTGGCGCACCGATAAAATTCTGCGCCATCTGGAAGCGCTGCTGCTGGTGTGCGATGCCGGCCAGACCTTTGTAATTAGCGGCGGAGGCGATGTGATCGAGCCCGATTCCGGCATTGCCGCCATCGGCAGCGGAGGCGCTTACGCCACCGCCGCGGCACGCGCGCTCTATGAAAATACCGATTTGCCGGCGCGCAAGATCGCTGAAGAGGCCATGCGCATCGCGGGTGATATTTGTATTTTTACGAACAATAGTATAACCATCGAAGAGCTGCAAGCTTGACGGCCGTCAAGTTACAGAGACATGAAGTCGTTCATCCTCTTCACTGCTCACCTGTTCATTTAAGTGACCAGATGCATTTTTTCTCCGTGTCTCTGTGTCTCTGTGGTGAAATAATTAGTTAGGAGTTGTTGTGGCACTTTATCTTCCCGGAACCGCAGAAGAGCAGGAAATCGCGCTCGATGAACTCACCCCGCGCGAGATCGTTGCTGAGCTTGATAAGTACGTGATCGGGCAGGCCGACGCCAAGCGCGCCGTCGCCATTGCCCTGCGCAATCGCATGCGCCGCCAGAGGCTGACGCCCGAACTGGCCGAAGAGATTATTCCCAAGAACATCATCATGATCGGCCCTACGGGTGTGGGCAAAACCGAAATTGCCCGCCGCCTGGCCAAGCTGGCCAACTCGCCGTTCATGAAAGTTGAAGCTTCCAAGTTCACGGAGGTCGGTTATGTGGGCCGCGACGTGGAATCCATGGTCCGCGACCTGGTGGAGATTGCCATTGACATGGTGCGCCAGGAAAAACTCGAAGACGTTGCCGACAAAGCGGAGTTGAACGCCGAAGAGCGCTTGCTCGATCTGCTGCTGCCCCCGCCCGCGGCCGCGCCTTCCACGGATGGGGCCTCGAATGTGTTGCCAGCCGAGGGCGATTCGCACCAGCGCACGCGCGAGAAGCTGCGGCAGCAACTGCGCGAAGGCAAACTCGATGAGCGCACGGTTGAGCTGGAGGTGCGGGAAAAGGCCTTCCCCGCTTTTGAAATCATCTCCAACCAGGGCGTGGAAGAGATGGATATCAACATCAAGGACATGCTGCCCAACATCTTCGGCCAGCGCACCAAGAAGCGCAGAATGAAGGTCAGCGAGGCGGTTGAATACCTGATCCAGGAAGAGGAGCAGCGCCTGATTGATATGGACCAGGTTACGCGCATCGCCGTCGAGCGCGTCGAGCAGTCGGGCATCATTTTTCTCGACGAGATTGATAAGATCGCCGGCCGCGAAGGCGGCCACGGGCCCGACGTTTCGCGCGAGGGCGTGCAGCGCGACATTCTTCCCATTGTGGAAGGCACCACGGTCAACACGCGCTACGGCATGGTGCGCACCGACCACATTCTGTTCATCGCCGCCGGCGCGTTCCACGTCTCCAAGCCCAGCGACCTCATTCCGGAATTGCAGGGCCGCTTCCCCATCCGGGTAGAGCTGCAGTCGCTCACCATGGAAGATTTTATCCGCATCCTTACCGAACCGAAGTCTTCGCTGGTCAAGCAATACACCGCCCTGCTCGAGACCGAAGGCGTCAAGCTGGAATTCACCCGCGAGGCCCTCGATGAGATTGCGCACTTTGCCTTCCGCGTGAACGAGAACACGGAAAACATCGGCGCCCGCCGCCTGCACACCATCATGGAGCGCGTGCTCGACGTTATCAGCTTCGAGGCGCCCGATTTGAAGGAAAAAGAAGTTAAGATTGATGCCGCTTATGTGCAAAAGATGCTCAGCGACATCGTGAAAGACCAGGACCTTTCGCGCTATATTCTCTGATCTGTTCGCTTGACCGTGATTTGTATTCGCCGTTTAGCATCAAACCTTTTGGCCCGCATTGAACGGAAATTCCAAATCGGCGGTATTGCTTGCCTTCGGCCTGGGCGTGCTGCTTTACGTGGTCTATACCTTGCGCGCCACGCTGCTGCTGCTCTGGGTGAGCGTGCTGGTGGCTGTGCTGCTTACGCCTATTGTGGATTGGATCTCGAGCTGGAGCATCAAAGGACACCATCCCGGCCCCGGCTTCAGCCTTCTGATTTTCTTCTTTGGAGTCGCGCTCGCGCTCAGCCTATTTTTCTCGCTGGCTTTGCCGCCCATTGTGCGCGATGCGCGCGGGCTTTCCCAGCAATTGCCCGACCATGTGCAACGCCTGGTCAACTGGGCGCACCAACATGTGCCCATGGCCACGCGGCTCGATGAAAACGATCTCAAGCACTATGCGGAAGTCTTGGTTGGCGGCGTGGGCGACCTGTTTAAGAATGTGACCAACGGCGTGGTGAAATCTATCACCGTGATGCTGCTGGCTGCTTATTTCATTCTGGATGGCAAAGCAGCCTTCGACTGGATGATTGCGCTTTTTCCCCGCGAGCAGGAATCGCGCCTGCGCGCCACTCTTGAGCGTGGCGGCAGCCGCATGCGGCGTTGGCTGGGTGGCCAGGGAGTGCTCATGCTTGCCCAGGGCGCCTCCGCGACGCTGGTCTATTGGCTGCTGCATGTGCGCTACTTCTACGTGCTCGGGGTACTGGCGGCCATCTTTAATATCATTCCCGTTTTGGGCCCTGTGCTTACCCTGATGGCCGCCGGCCTGGTGGCCGCGCTCGATGGATTTGGCAAAGTGCTGGGCGTGACCATCTTCTACCTGGTGTATCACAACTTGGAGAACGCTTTTCTCAATCCGCGCATCATGAAAGCGCGCGTGCATCTGCCGGCGGTCTCGATTATCGTTGCTATCGTCATCGGTGAAGCTGTCGCAGGAATCGTGGGAGTGCTGATTGCCGTGCCCACCGCCGCGCTGATCTCAGAGATTATCCGTGAGTACCTGATCAAGCCGCATACCGAGCCGGACGCGGAACTGGCCGCCAAATAGAATTCTTGGGCCCAACTCCGAACACATTAGACAGGCGACTGTTTTCCCACGCCTGCCAGTCTCTAATTTCTGGCACGCGCATGGATAGTACCGCGCTCAGCATTCGGAACTCGAACACACAACCAGGCTTATTTGCAGGTAAAATACCTCCTGCATGCATCAACGCAACCTGCGCGCCCGTAGCTCAGGTGGATAGAGCGGCTGACTTCGAATCAGTAGGTCGGGAGTTCGAATCTCTCCGGGCGCGCCATTCCTTCCAACGCTTGCATTTTCGGATATCAAAACATTCGCGTCCGATCCTTCGGCTTCGCTCAGGATTTCGCCTGCGGGCTCAGACGCCCGCAAAACGGCTCAAGTTCGAATCTCTCCGGGCGCGCCATTTTTCCACGAACGCTATCCTGCGCTCGCTCTTCTAACTTCCTCTCTAACATCCGCGTGGTGCTAATCCTGCTTCCTTAGCACAATTTCGAATCTATAATCTAACCATGCGCCCTTCGCGCAGTCTGTTCCGGATTTTTATTCTCTGCCTCATGCTGGTAGCATCTGGCTGTTGTGCATTTTCGCAGATTGCTCCAGCTCCTCAACCAGAGCCAGATCTAACCAGGAAGGTCGCTCTGCCGGTGCAACAGTGGCTCGCGCAGGGCGAGCGGACTGAGATTCCCTGGCAGGTTTCCGTCAGCAGGCCCATGCTTACGTTTCAGTTGAAAAACCTGGTGAGAGTGACCGCCGAGATTGATGCCAGTGTTTTACAGAAGAAAAGCATTCAGCACGATCTCCATTTCATTGTCAAAGTGGCGCCCGAACACGGCGAATGGGACTATGGAGAAAGCTACAGCCACATTCGCATTGACGAGCGGCTTAACTCGCACGGCGAATTGCAGATGTTGGCAGATTTTTACGTGCAGCCCGGCGCTTACACCGTCGCCACCATCGCCTACGACGCGACTTCAGGACAAAGAAACCTCTCTTTCAACCGGGTTCAGGTGGAAGGGCCCGGACGAGACCGATTCTCAGAACTTCTCAACGGGCGGCCCAAAATCGAGTTTCTGGGCCCGCCTGACAACACTGCGCCTTTGGGGGCCGAACAGGCCTTGTTGCCTCTGACAACGCAACGCCCTATCCAGCTTGATTTGATTGTTGATCTCAGCACTCAGGAAGAAAGAGAAGATGCTCCTCGCCTCTACCCGTATCCTAATCTGACGAGGCCGCCGTTGGCGGTCGGCGACAATTGGCCCACCGCAGGGACCGAAAGCGGGACATCAGGGAGCGGTAGAATGGCGGCGGCGGAAGCCAATGAACAGGCCAGGCTGCTCCAGATTGCCACCATGTTGGCCGCCATCGAGCTTCAACAGGGCTGCACGCAGGTGACCGCGCTCGACGCGCTTCGACGCCGCACCATCCTTCCTCCGACCGTGGCGAACCAGGTGGATTGGCAAAATTTAAGGCATGAAATTCTTTCGCCGGATAAAGCCATGGTGAGCGTTGCAGACCTGAAGGGCAAACGGGAAACAGCCAGGTTTTTCGCGGAACAAGTTGCGCAACGAATGGCGCAACCACCGGCCTGCAAGCTGGGTTCCGCCAACCCGCTGCACGTGATTGCCATTCTCTCGCGTGGAATCAACTTTCCCTCAGGGAGCGAGAAGCCCAGGATCGCGCCAGGATGCGACTGCAGAGTTTTCTATCTCCAGGAAACCGGCCGGTTCATTGGCGGCGGCGATGATCTGAAAAATATGCTCAAGGCGCTCTCGCCCACCCTGCTGCAGTTCAGCGACCCAGAAGACTTTCGCGGAAAACTTTTCGAATTCACGCAGGCGGTTGCCAGGCTGCCCTAGCTCTCTGCGACCGCCAAACTGCACCACTACCGAATCGCCGTTTACCTGGATTTCTGCAGTTGATCATGCCATACTCGTATGTGGATCGCAGTCCGTGGTCCGCGGCCGCCGGCGCGCCCAAGAACACGCATGCCGGCATTGCCCGCGTGGACCTGCACTAGGTTATTGCCTTAAGTTCGCTCCCTCCTGAGCCTCGAGCGCCGGGTTTTTTCCGGCGCTCTTTTTTCTTTGCCAGGAGCCGGGTTTTTCGCCTTGCAAACGTCTTATGAGCTACTAGAATAAGGCTCCGGTTATGTGCATGGACCTGCTCCAAACTCAATGGCCGCTTGACATGGAAGCGCTCAAGGCCACGGTTTCTATTGTGGGAAGTTTTGGTTCAGTTCTTGCCGTTGCCCAGACTTGCCTTGAACTGTTGCAAAGCCGCACCCTGGTCATCAAGAGGAACAAAGAACTCTCGAGAGCGAACGAATTGGCAAATCTCCTGGTACAGTTCTCGAACGAACGAATTCCTGAAAAAGAGCGGGGCGGCTTCCAAAAACATGTCCAGCTTTGCCTGCAGGAGTGCCTGGAGAACCTGGAGAAGTTGGGCCTGAAGCTTGCCTCGATTCGCGATGATCCTAATTCCAGGCTGAAAGTTCAGCAAAAATTGTTTCTTGCCTTCCCTCCTCAGGGTTGGCGGGCCTGGGTAGTTCATCTGCTCGCTTATGGAAGCGCGTTTCTATTTGCCTGGAACCTGTTTGAGTCGGGCCTGGCTTCCGGCGGCGGCAATTTTTCCTTGCAAGCGTTCAAGCTTGCCTGGGGGAAACCAGACACCTACGTAACTTTCGCGGCGCTGCTTTTCCTGGTGCTTCTATTTCGCGCCTGGGCTTTGGCGGAGCGCCGGCATTTTTTTGGATACCGCAAGCCTTCCGGCCCCCTTGCGCGTTGGTTTGTCATGCGTGTTCCCGAAAGCTGGAGGATGCTGGCGGCACAAGTCATGTTCCTGCTCGGCTGCCTGGCGCTGGGATGCTTCTTCTATGCCTGGTATCGAAATCTCGACAATTCTTATTTCACAATCGCCGTGGGGCTTCTGCTTCCCGTTCTGCTCCTGGACACGGTAATTTACCACGGCTGGGCCCAGGCTGAGTTTCTCTATGCAGGAGAAAAGCCGGCGCCGGTCTCTCTGAAAACCGCATTCGCGAAGAATTTTTTCAAGACTCTTCCGCAGTACGGATGGGCGAGGGTTAAATTCTTTTTGGTCTGCGTTTTATTGCTCCCGGCGGCCTTGCTTCTTTTCGCTCTTCTAATCGGCGATCCCTTGTTGTTCCTGGCAATCTTTGGCGCGCTCAGCGCGCTTCCTTTCTATGCCGCCTTACGCACTCTGAAAATCGTCTATTCCGTGAAGGAAGCCCAAGACAACCGCGTGGACGGGCAATTCAAAAGCGCTTCTGTGTTGGCCTGATCGGAACGCACGCAAAATTCTACCGGATCACGGCTTGCCCAGCGCCTGGTCCAGATCGGCAATCAGGTCGTCCACGTGCTCGATGCCGACGGAAAGCCGCAGCAGGTTCTCGGGCGTGCCGGAGTTCGGAGGCTCGACCGAGGCACGGTGCTCGATGGTGCTTTCGGTTCCTCCCAGGCTGCTTGCCCGCCTGATCAGACGCAGCCCCTGGGTGGCGCGCAAGGCATGTTCCCGGCCTCCGCGGACGAGAAAAGAAAGCAAGCCGCCGAATTGCTTCATCTGTTTTTTCGCGATGGCGTGGCCGGGGTGCGCCTCGAGTCCGGG
>Ga0209166_10001007_pt1 | contig 25320 bp, 28 predicted proteins | sample Coa_R1_3_FD_187151 | JGI IMG/M metagenome (GOLD analysis project Ga0209166, IMG submission 187151) | Surface soil microbial communities from Centralia Pennsylvania, which are recovering from an underground coalmine fire - Coalmine... | ecosystem: Environmental > Terrestrial > Soil >...
CGTTCTGAGCGCTTTATGGACCTACAGCATGCCCCCGCAGGCCGTTTGCCCTCAACAGCAGGCTCAACTGGCCTGACGACAAGTTCTTGCCCTGCCTCGACGATCAGATCGCTGTGACGCAGATCGACCGGGAAGTCACGAGTGAGCCCTCGAAACTGAACGAGGAGATCGTCGGCGCAATCGAAAATCTGTCGCAGGAATACTGGCCCGGCGCTGTGGTGGTCCCGACCATGAGCACCGGCGGGACCGACGGCGCCTTCCTGCGCAACGCTGGCATTCCCACCTACGGTCATTCCGGCATGGCGATGGAAGCCGGTGACTCCTCGCGCATTCATGGCAGGGACGAGCGCGTGCCCATGAAGTCGTTCTATAACCGCGATGAATATCTCTATCGCCTCGTGAAGGCGCTGGCGGGCGGAGCATAGTGCGGAATACATCCATGTTGGATCATTACAGTGGCGCGACGCGCGTCATTTTCATCCTCGGCGACCCCATCGCGCAGGTGAAAGCGCCATTCGGGCTGACCGGCGAGTTCGCGCGGCGCGGGCGGGATGCGATCGTGGTGCCGCTGCAACTTGCGCCCGCCAACGTCGATGCCGCCGTTACGGCGCTGTCGCGCGCCAAGAATGTTGACGGATTGATCGCAACCATTCCGCACAAATTCGCGGTTGCTGCGCGCTGCGCCACGCTGTCGGAGCGCTCGAAATTTCTGGGGGTGGTCAACGTCGCGCGCCGCAATGCGGACCTGAGCTGGCATGGCGACATGCTCGACGGCGAGGGCTTTGCCGATCCGCTGGCCAAGGCGGGCTGCGAGATCAAAGCTAACGGCGCGCTCCTGGTCGGCGCCGGCGGGGCGGGGAGCGCGATCGCGCTCGCGTTGCTCGATCGCGGCGTGCCGCAACTTGCCGTCCATGACGTCGACACGAAACGGCGCGAGGCGCTGATCGCCAAACTTGCAGCGAAATTTCCAAACCGCGTCGTCGCAGGCTCGGCCGATCCGAGCGACGCCGGCATTGTCGTCAATGCAACCCCGCTCGGCATGAAGCCGGGCGATCCGCTGCCGGTCGACGTGAGGCGTCTCAAGCCGTCGGCCTTTGTCGGCGACGTCGTCACCGTGCCGGACATGACGCCGCTGCTCGTGGCCGCCCGGCAAAGAGGCTGCCGGATTCAGACTGGTATCGGCATGTTCGAGGGCAATCTCGGCTTGATGGCCGATTTCTTCGCAGATGCAGCCGGGTGCGGCAACTCCGCACAGTAACCTTGAGGCAATTTTGCGCTGGAACTGAACCGCCGGGCGCCTAAATATACGCAACAGGGGCGGGTTATTTGTCTGTTCAGGAGACAGGTCATGGTCCTGAAACCTGTGGTTCCCGCCCTTGTCGCCGCCGCCTTGCTGGCGGCTGGCAGCGTTGCGTTGGGCGACGAATATCGCCCCGACGAGTTCCTGGGGCTCGATCTCACCAAAGCCGTGCTGTCGCCAAAGCGGCTTGGTCCGCCGACCGAATTCGCGCCGGTTGCGGTCGAAGACAAGGGCGAGGCGAAGACCGATCACACGAGCGAGCCGGCCTGGGCCCGCAACGCGCTGAAGGCCGAACCAAAGACGGTGGCTGCGGAGAACGTCCATGTGACGCGCCCGCACCGTGGCGCGCATGTCGCGGGCGTCAAGCCCAGGAAGGGAGCCGCGCGGATCAGACTCGCTCACCGGCACTCCAACCCGCTCAATGCGCAGGCGATGGATACGCGCATCCAGAAATGGCCGTGCCGGTCCGGCGGCGGCATTTGCGACTGGAAGTAGCAGGCTTCCGGCTGATTTCTATCGAGCCTCTCGCCGATGTGCGGCAAGTGGAGCACGTGGCGGGTCCCTGACCGCATCTTGATTTGGCCCTATCGTTCCGGGCAGACTATCCTCTCGATCCCGCCCGCCGCTCAATTCGTCCCAACAACAATGCGTTTTTGCGGCCTTGTCCGCGTGCGCCTGGCGGCGCGGTTCGTCAGGGAGTGATCATGGAGACCTTTCAAACCCAGGGCATCCGCCTGCCGCGGCTCGGGCTCGGCACCTATCGCATGCAGGGCGATGTCTGCCGCGCGGCGGTCGAGAGCGCACTCGCGCTAGGCTATCGCCATATCGATACTGCAGAAATGTATGCCAACGAGGACGCGATCGGCGCTGCGATCGCCGCCTCCGGCGTCAAGCGCAGCGAGCTGCATGTCACCACAAAGGTCTGGAACGAGAATCTCGCGCCCGACGCGATGCGCCGGGCCTTCGACGCCAGCCTGAAGAAGTTGCGTCTCGACGTCGTCGATCTCTATCTCGTGCACTGGCCGAAACCCGGCATGCACCTGCCGTCGATGTTCGAGACGCTGATGACGTTTCGCGAGGAGGGGCGCGCGCGAGCCATCGGCGTCGCCAATTTCAACATCGCATTGCTCAAGACCGTGGTCGAGGAATTGAAGGCGCCGATCGCCTGTAACCAGATCGAATATCACGTGATGCTCAACCAGTCGAAGGTGAAGCAATACATGGACGCAAAGTCCATTCCGCTGGTGGCCTATTGCCCGCTGGCGCAGGGGCGCGCCGCTTCCAACGAGACGCTTGTTGCGATCGGCAAGAAGTACGGCACCAGCGCCGCGCAAGTCGCGCTCAAATGGCTGCTCGACCAGGGCGGCGTCGCCGCGATTCCGAAGGCCTCGCGCCACGAGAGCCAGAAGGCGAACTGGGACGCGCTCAGCCTCACACTCGACGACGATGATCGGAAGAACATCGCCGGCCTGCCGAAGAATCAGCGCTTCGTCAGCCCCGGCTTCGCGCCGGCGTGGGATTGATTGACGCACACGCGAATGGCCCCTTGCGGGGCCATTCGTTGTGTCGGCCTTGTTGTTACGTTCTAGTACCGGTACGCGCGTTCGCGGTGCTCATGGATCACGACGCGGTCGCGATCACGGTCACGATCATGCCACCAGCCGCGGTGCAAACCATTGTCCCTGTGCATGCGATACTCGGCGTGGGCACGGCCCCAGTCATGATGGTATCCGTAGCCGTGATGCCTGATCACGATGGTCTCGGCGCTTGCAATCGACGGCGCCGCGACCGCGATCGCGCCAAGGACCGCGACGAGATAACCGAACTTCTTCATGATGTCCTCCTCACTCTCAGTGGGAGATTAAACCTCAATTGAGGAGGAACGTTCCGCCGGAACTTAAAGGAGAAAGCTGAACGGATGTTCAGCTTGGCACCGGGCTGCCAACGCGGCGCATCGCTCACGCCGGCGGAGAATCGCATTTGTGCTGGACGGGTGTCGGCTGGCCGTTGGCGGTGAACTTGCCGTCCTTGATCGAATACTGGTTCTGCGCATTGCGGTTATAGACCGCGCGAATGCTGCCGTCGTCGAGACGCTTCACGCCGTATTCGCGCGTCTGCTTCACGGAGGGGAAATAAACGCGCAAGTTGAGGACGCCGTCGTTCGAGACGGTGGCCGAGAGCACCTCGGCTTCGTCCTGCGAATCGCCGAAATCGCGGCGGTACATCAGGCGATCGCCAACGCCTATCTCATAGGACAGCACCGCACCGCGAGCATGATCCGGCGGCAACGAGCAATCGAGCGACCACGGGCCGATCAGGCCCCATTGCTTGGCGGTCTCCGCGACCGTCTCGGCAGAAGCTGGCAAAACAACCATCAATAGAATCGCCGCCGGCAACAGCCGGCCCAAAAATCCGATCACCACAAGCTCCATTGCGCGATGCGCGGTCCGGCATTCAATGGCTTTGAATTGTATCGAAATTGCGCCGTGCGCCTGAGATCAGACCAGGCGGGGGAGTCAGGCCGAGGCACACGCATCGTCATTGATCCTCGTCAATGCAGTCCGCGAATGGCCGGCGACGATGGCAAGTATGATGGACGCGGGATTCAAGGCCAGAGCGGCGACACCAGGCGGCGCCAGAAGCCGGGCGGCGAAAGCGCATGGAGGGCCGTCGGCCGCGGAAGCCGGCTTCCTGCTTGAGCTCGGCAAGCGCTTGCGCAACACCCGCTTGGCGCTGGATATGTCGCGCCGGGAGCTTGCGCGCAGGTCCCGCATCTCGGAGCGCTATGTCGCCGAGATCGAGGCCGGCAGGGGCAACGTCTCCATCGTGCTGCTGCTGCGGATCATCAGGGTGGTCCGCGGAACGGCCTGACGAGGCTTGCAAACCGGAGACGCATCGATGGGACAGTTTGTCCTCGCCGCCAAGGTCAGTCACGTGCCGTCGCTCATGTTGTCGGAAGCCGAGGGTAGCCCGCTCAAATCCGCACGCGCCGACGCCGTGGCGGCGTTGCGTGAGCTGGGCCGCCGCGCAAGAGAGCGCAACGTGTCGAGCTTTATCGTGTTCGATACCCACTGGCTCTCGAACTTCGGTTACCACGTCAACGCCAATCCCCGGCATTGCGGCACGTTCACGAGCCACGAGGCGCCGCAGATGATCCGGGACCTGGCTTACGATTTTCCCGGCGACGGTGCACTCGGCTCTGCCATTGCGGACGAGGCAGTCGGAGCCGGCCTCAACGTGATCGCCCACCGGGTCGAGAGCCTTGGGCTGGAATACGGCACGATCGTGCCGATGCATTACATGAACCCCTCGGGGTGGGCAAAGGTGGTCTCGGTCGCTTCGCCATTGTTCACGTCGCTGGACGAGAGCCGTCTGCTCGGGGAGGCGACTCGACGGGCGATCGAACGATCGAATGAGCGGGTGGCGATCCTCGCCAGCGGGTCGCTGTCGCACCGGCTTTGGCCCAACAAGAAGCTCGGACCGGAGGCGTGGACCTCGGTTGCGAGCGAATTCAACCGTCAGGTCGACCTGCGGGTGCTGGAGCTCTGGCGGCAGCGCCGCTACCGCGAGTTCATCGACATGCTTCCGGACTACGCCATCAAGTGCAACGGTGAGGGCGGCATGGCCGACACCATCATGCTGTTCGCGGCCCTTGGCTGGTATGATTACGAGGGCGCGGCCGAGCAGCTTTGCGACTATTTTCCCTCCAGCGGCAGCGGCCAGGTCAACGTTGAATTCCACGTCGCATGATCCGCCTCACGCCCGCTTCTCCACATTGGCGATCCGCACCGGCACGCCGAATTCCTTGCGGCAGACATCGGCGAGCACGGCCACACCCTCGCGGATCTGCTGCTCGGAGGGGCTGGCAAAGCAGAGCCGGAGCCGACTGCCGGAATGTCCCTTGTTGGTCGACCATTCCGGTCCGGGATTGATGGCGACGCCGGCTTTGAGCGCCGCCTGGTAGAGCTTCAACGTATCGACATTGTCGGGCAGCTTCACCCAGAGGAAGATGCCGCCCTTGGGATCTGCGAACTCCGCCGCGGTGCCGAACTGCTCGTTCAGCGCCTCCATCAGCGTGTCGAGCTTGCGGCGGAGCCCCCGCGTCAGCTTCGGCACATGCGTCGTGAAATGCGGCGCGCAATATTCGGCGAGCACCATCTGCTCGAGCGCACCGGACCCGGCATCGGTCTTCAGCGCGAGCATCCGCGACATCATCTCCCAGGGCGCGACGATGAAGCCGACGCGAAGCGCAGGGGCGATCGACTTGGAGAACGAGCCGATATGGATCACGCCGCCGTTCTTCGCCATCGCATGGATCGCGGGCGGCCGCTTGCCGTCCCAGATCAAGTCGGCATAGCAATCGTCCTCGAAGATCGGCACGCCATATTGTAGCGACAGCTTCAGCATCTCGGCGCGCCGGGATTCCGGCAGGATGGTTCCGGTCGGATTCTGCACGGTCGGAATGGTGTAGATGTATTTCGGCCGGATGCCCCTGGCCTTGAGATCGGCCAGGGTCGAGGCGAGCACATCCAAGCGCATGCCCTCGCCGTCGAGCGGGACGCCGATGGCACTGACGCCGAGCCTGGTCAGCCGGTTCAGCGCGCCCTGATAGGTTTCCTGCTCCACGATCACGGTATCGCCGCGCGAAAGCAGCGTCTGGTTGACGAGGTCGAGCGCCTGGAGCGAACCGGAGACGATCATGATGTCGTCGGCGGTTGCCGTGATGCCGGCATCGCGCTTCAATTTCGCAGAGAGAAATTCGCGTAAGGGCCGGTAGCCCTGCGGGCCACTCGCGAGCCCATAGGTGGCGAGCGTCCTGCCCTCGCGCTTCAGGACCGCATTGACCGCCTCGATCAGGCCGTCGACCGGCACCTGCTCGGGGTCGTTGTTGCCGCCGACAAAGCTGTATTTGGCAAGTCCCGTCCATCGCACCGCCGGCTGGGGCAGTCCGGGCGGCAACAGCGGCGCGTAGTCGAAGGCGGGTGAGGTCATCAGCGGCGTCTCCCTTGTTCTTTGTTGGCTCCGATCTTAGACAAGTCTAAAGCCCCTGTCGTCAACGGCGCTGTGATACCTGTGCCGTGCAGCCCTGCGTCATGGGGCTGGCGGAGGCATTCGAACCCGGCTAAGGCAGGCCGGTAAGACCAAAGAGACATTTGCAGGATGGCCGATACGATTCCCGAAGTGCTGCAGGCGTTCGCCCGGGGCGAGCTTGTGGTCGTGACCGACGACGATGATCGCGAGGGCGAGGGCGACCTGATCGTCGCGGCCTCGCTGTGCACCGCCGAGAAGATGGCGTTCATCATCCGGCACACCTCCGGCATCGTCTGCGCGCCGATCACGACCGACGATGCGCGCCGGCTCCGGCTCGATCCGATGGTCGCACACAATGACTCTGCCCATACCACCGCGTTCACGGTCTCGATCGACTACAAGCCGGACGGCGGCACCGGCATCTCGGCCGAGGAACGCGCCTCCTGCTGCCGGGCGCTCGCCAATCCCAACGCCGGCGCCAACGACTTCGCCCGTCCTGGCCACATCTTCCCGCTGATCGCGCGCGACGGCGGCGTGCTGCTCCGCTCCGGCCACACCGAAGCCGCCGTCGATCTCTGCAAGCTCACCGGGCTACCGCCGGTCGGGGTCATCTCCGAATTGATGAACGACGACGGCACGGTGATGAAGGGCGAGCACGTCGCGCGCTTCGCCGCAGCCCACAAGCTCAAGCATGTGACGATCGCCGACATGATCGCCTACCGGCAGGCGCGCGAGAAGTTGATCGAACGGGTCTCGACTTTCGTGACCGAAAGCCCAATCGGGCCGTTGCAGGGCTATGCCTATCGCTCGCCGTTCGACGAGATTGCCCACGTGGCGTTCGTCTATAACGGCATCGGCGACGGCAGACGCGTGCTGACCCGGCTGCACAAGCCGAACATCGTGAAAGACCTCTTCACCGGGCAGGCCAGGATGCAGATCGTGCTGCAGCACTTCAAGAAGGCCGGCCGCGGCGTGCTGGTCTATCTGCGCGACGGCGCGGCGGGCGTTCCGGTCCAGCCGCTGGGCGAGGCGGTGACGGCGGAAGCCGATCGCAACAGGCAGTGGCGCGAGGTCGGCGTCGGCGCGCAGATCCTGCGCGACCTTGGCGTCACCTCGATCGTCAACCTGACGTCATCGGTGCATGACTACAAGGGACTATCCGGGTTCGGCATCGAGATCGTCTCGAACGAACGGCTCGAAGTTTGAGCGCGGCTGTCATTCCGGGGCGCGCGAAAGCGCGAACCCGGAATCTCGAGATTCCGGGTCTGGTGCTTGCGCACCATCCCGGAATGACAAGCACCCCGATGCAATTGCGCTTCGATCGATAGCGCTTTAATTTAACGACCAATTCCGTCACAGGACGTTGCGAAAGGATTTTTCATGAACGTGCGCCCCCAAGCCAAGGACAAGCCGGCCGCGGCTTCTTTCCAGTGGGATGATCCGTTCCTGCTCGACGATCAGCTTACCGAAGACGAGCGGCTGATCCGCGATACCGCGCGGGCCTATGCGCAGGACAAGCTGTTGCCGCGGGTGATCAAGGCCTATCTCGAGGAGAAGACCGACCGCGAGATCTTCAACGAGATGGGCGAGCTCGGCCTGATCGGCGTCACGTTGCCGGAAGAATATGGCTGCGCCAATGCAAGCTATGTGGCTTATGGCCTGGTCGCGCGCGAGATCGAGCGCGTCGATAGCGGCTATCGCTCGATGAACTCGGTGCAGACCTCGCTGGTGATGTATCCGATCTATGCCTATGGCGATGAAATCCAGCGAAAGAAATATCTGCCAAAGCTCGCGACCGGAGAATGGGTCGGCTGTTTCGGCCTGACCGAGCCCGATGCCGGTTCCGATCCCGGCGGCATGAAGACCCGCGCCGAGAAGGTCTCGGACGGCTATCGGCTCAACGGAGCCAAGATGTGGATATCGAACGCGCCGATCGCCGACGTGTTCGTGGTCTGGGCAAAATCAGCGGCGCATGACAACCAGATCCGCGGCTTCATCCTGGAGAAGGGCATGAAGGGCCTGTCGGCGCCGAAGGTCGGCGGCAAGCTTTCATTGCGCGCCTCCATTACCGGCGAGATCGTGCTCGACAACGTCGTGGTGCCGGAAAGCGCGCTGTTGCCGAACGTCTCCGGGCTCAAGGGCCCGTTCGGCTGCCTCAACCGCGCCCGCTACGGCATTTCCTGGGGTGCGATGGGCGCCGCCGAAGACTGTTTTCACCGTGCACGACAGTACACACTGGATAGAAAGCAGTTCAATCGGCCGCTTGCGGCGACGCAGCTCGTGCAGAAGAAGCTCGCCGACATGGAGACCGAGATCACGCTGGGGCTACAGGCCTCGCTGCGCGTCGGCCGGCTGATGGACGAGGGCAAGATGGCGCCGGAGATGATCTCCCTCGTCAAGCGCAACAATTGCGGCAAGGCGCTCGACATCGCCCGCATGGCGCGCGACATGCACGGCGGCAACGGCATCCAGATCGAGTATCATGTGATGCGCCACGCCGCGAACCTGGAGACCGTCAACACCTACGAAGGCACCCACGACGTCCACGCGCTGATCCTGGGGCGCGCGATCACGGGCATTCAGGCGTTTTCCTAAGCAAAGGCTCCGTCATTCCGGGGCTCGCGAAGCGCGAACCCGGAATCTGGGGCCGCGTTCCTTCCCTCTCTTCGAGATTCCGGGCTCGGTCCTGCGGACCGCCCCGGAATGACGTCAGAAAATCAATGGCCGAAACCGACGACGTCCCGTTCAACCGCAACTTTCCTCTAAAACCCGGTGTAGTCGAGGAGGTACGCCCCGGCGTGCGGCGCGTGCTTTGCGACAATCCGAGCCCGTTCACTTTCACCGGCACGGTCAGCTACATCGTAGGCCACGGCAAGGTCGCGATCATCGATCCCGGACCGGACAGCGAGACGCATGCCAAGGCGCTGCTTGACGCCGTGCGCGGCGAGACCGTGACGCATATCCTGGTGACCCACACCCATCGCGACCATTCGCCGAACACCGCGCGCATCAAGCAGGCGACGGGCGCCACCGTCTATGCCGAGGGTCCACACCGCGCTTCAAGGCCGCGCTTCGAGAGCGAGAAGCACAATCCGGAATCCGGCGCCGACCGCGGCTTCAGGCCGGAGGTGCGGGTCAATCACGGCGACACGATCGAAGGCGCGGGCTGGAAGCTGGAGGCGGTGGCGACGCCGGGCCACACCGCCAATCATCTTGCCTTCGCCTGGCCGGAGCGGAAGATCAGCTTTGTCGGCGATCACGTCATGGGCTGGTCGACGTCGATCGTGGCGCCTCCCGACGGCTCGATGATCGACTATATGGCCTCGCTCGATCGCCTCGCCGCGCGCGAGGAGGACCTTTATTTCTCCGGCCACGGTCCGGAAATCCCCGACGGCCCGCGCTACGTGCGCTTTCTGATCCGCCACCGCCAGGCGCGCGAGGCCTCGATCCTGCATCGGCTCTCCAAGGGTGAGGCCGACATCCCGACCATGGTGCGCGCGATCTATATCGGCATCGATCCGCGGCTCACCACCGCGGCCGGCTATTCGGTGCTGGCGCATCTGGAGGACCTTGTCGCGCGCGGCGTGGTGGCGACCGACGGCGATCCGGTGATTGGCGGGACGTATCGATTGGCGAATGTCGAGTAGGGCGTGGCGAATAGGCGATCACTATTCGCCATTCACCGTTCGCCACTCGCTATCTCTTCTTCGTCTTCGCATTCACCTTCGCGCTCACGGTCTTCGCGCCCTTGCCTTTGCCCTTGGGCGGCGGCGGAGGCGATGCCTTTTTCACCGGCTTTAGCGCATCGGCCTCCGCTGCGGCGTTGAGGTCGTCGGACAGCTTGGCGATGCGCGCGGCGTTGGAACCGAGGTCGCTTTCGAAATAGCGCGAGGAGGAGCGGATATCGACGCGTGAGTCATCGCCATCGGGCACGGCGCGGATCGCGACGTCCTCGCGGAAGCCCATGATCGGCGTGCGCGCCACCGCCTCGATGCGGCCGATGCGCCGCGGCGGCTGCGGCGCGCGCTCGTCGATGACGAGCCATTTGCGCTTGTGGACGAGTTTCAGCGTGATCGCATAGGCGCGCTCGACCGGGATCTGCAGTTCCACCGGCTCGATGTCGGGATAGGCTTTCTGTTGCTGCTCGGCGGAGTAGAGGCCGGCATAGACTGCGGTATTGGTGCCGTCGCCGGTGCGCAGCTGCGCCAGCGCCTCGAAGGGCGGCGGATTGATCGGGTCGGTGGTGATGTCGTGGATCGGCGGCAGCCTGCGGTACTGGACCGCGAGATAGGCCGGGTAGGCGAGCACGAGCGCATCGATCAGGAAGGCGAGCAGGATGCGGCTCATGCCGCGTGTGCCGTTGTGCCAGATCGCGGCAAAGCCCAGGAGCCCGATCAGGATGGACAGGCCGGCGCAGCCGAGCGCACCGAAGAACGTCGCGAGCGCCGGCTTCATCTCCAGAAAGCCGAAGCGGACGATCAGGATCGACACGATGACCGCGATCACCGAGAAAGCGGCGAGGTTGCGCGCCCAGGTGGCGAGCCGGGAGAAGGGCTCCGACTGGTAGGGAGCGGAAAACCTGCGGGCCATCCTGAACTAATCCGGCGTGGATTCGGCAGCCCGCATTCGGCCTAACGGCCCAGGGGCATGCAGGTGACCTAGCGCACTTTCCGGCCGACTGTGAAGCAATTTGTGCCGCGGCGACGCCGGAAAAGCGGCGAGAATCAGACGCGCCCCGTTGGGCGGGGCGCGTCGAGTCAAGACTTAGAAGGTTACTGCGTCTTGGCCAGCGGGCAGGCGGAGTCGGACAGCTTTCCGAATGCTTCTTCGCCCGTCATGGTCTGCACCAGCTTGTAATAGTCCCAGGGATACTTCGACTCCTCGGGCTTCTTCACCTGCATGATGTACATTTCGTGTTCCATCAGGCCGTCGGCGCGGATCTTGCCGTTGCTGGTGAACATGTCGTCGATCTTCATCTTCTTCAACTGGGCCATCACCTTGTCGGAATCCGTGGAGCCCACCGCCTTGACCGCGTTGAGATAGGTCATGGTCGCCGAATAATAGCCGGCCTGGTTCATGGTCGGCTCGCGCTTGGTCTTCGCGTAATAGCGCTTGGAGAAGGCACGGGTCTTGTCGTTGAGATCCCAGTACCAGCCAGTGGTGAGATAGAGGCCCTGGGCAGTCTTCAAGCCCAGCGAGTGGATGTCGCTGATGAAGGCGAGCAGCGCTGCGGGCTTCATCGTCCTGGCGATGCCGAATTCATCGGCCGCCTTGATCGAGTTGGTGAAGTCGTTGCCGGCATTGGCGAGGCCGAGCACCTGCGCGCCGGAGTTCTGGGCCTGCAGCAGATAGCTCGAGAAGTCCGACGTCGACAGCGGAACGCGCACGGAGCCGACCACCTTGCCGCCATTGGCTTCGACCACCTTGCTCGCGGCGTCCTGCAATTGCGTGCCGAAGGCGTAGTCGGCGGTGAGGAAGAACCAGGTCTTGCCGCCCTGCTTCACCATGGTCTTGGCCGTGCCGTTGCCGAGCGCGGTCGTGTCATAGACGTAGTGCACGGTGTATGGCGTGCAGTCCTTGCCCGTCAGCGAGGCGCCGGCAGCGCCGATCGCGATGAACGGGATCTTCTTTTCCTTGGCCACATTGGCCATCGCGAGGTTGACGCCGGTGTTCGACCCGCCGAGGACCATGGTGACGCCGTCGCGGTCGGCCCATTCGCGGAACTTCTGTGCGCCGAGATCCGGCTTGTTCTGATGGTCGGAGGTCAGAAGCTCGATCTTGTTGCCGAGCACGCTGCCGCCGAAATCCTCGATCGCCATCTTGGCGGCTTCCACGCCACCCGGCCCGATCACGTCGGCATAGAGGCCGGACATGTCATCGATGTCGCCAATCACCACCTTGTTGCCGGCTGCCTGTGCGGTGGTCGCGGTCATTGAAGCAAACAGCAGCCACGGCAAAGCGCGTAGCGCGATTGATTTTGTCATACTGGGTGTTTTCCTTGCTTTTTCGGTTTCGAAAGCGGTTGCAAACTAGTGAGCGGGAACGGGGGTTCCAATTGGCCTTTCGTCGCTGCCGGCGGATACAGGCAACCATGGACGATGATGGAACCGCAAGGCCAAAAAGGGCCTCCCTTACCGGGGCCTTAGCCGGGGAGGCCATTCGACCGATGCCGGGAGCCCGGCTCACGCCATCGCGTTCGGGAAACTATAGGCCTTGAACTGCTCGCGCAGCGCGGTCTTCAGGATCTTGCCGGTTGCGGTGTGCGGAATGCCCTCGACGAAGGCGACATCGTCGGGCATCCACCATTTGGCGATCTTGCCCTCCATGAAGGTCAGGATCTCCTCGCGGGTGGCCTTCTGGCCCTGCTTGAGCTGGACGATCAGGAGCGGCCGCTCGTCCCATTTCGGATGATGCACGCCGATGACGGCGGCTTCGGCGACCGCCGGATGACCGATCGCGAGGTTTTCCAGATCGATCGAGGAGATCCATTCGCCGCCCGACTTGATCACGTCCTTCGAGCGGTCGGTGATCCGCATGTAGCCGTGTGGATCCATGGTGGCGACGTCGCCGGTGTCGAAATAGCCTTCCTCGTCGAGGATGTTGGTGTTGACGTGGAAATAGGCTTTTGCGACCGCGGGGCCCGAGACCTTCAGCCGGCCGAAGGTCTTGCCGTCCCAAGGCAGCTTCTTGCCGGCATCGTCGGTGATCTTCATCTCCACGCCAAAGGGCGGGAAGCCCTGGGTCTGCAGGACGTCGAGCTTTGCATCGCCCTCGAGCTCGGTGAAGGGCGGCTTCAGCGCGGCGAGCGTCCCGAGCGGGCTCATCTCGGTCATGCCCCAAGCATGGCGCACGGTGACGCCCATGTCGAGGAAGGCCTTGATCATCGTGCGCGGCATCGCCGATCCGCCGCAGACGACGAATTCGAGATGCGGCAGTTTCAGGTTGTTGGCGGCCATGTGCTGCAGCAGCGTCAGCCACACCGTCGGCACGCCGGCGGTATGGGTGACCTTCTCGGTGTCGAGCAGTTCGTAGACGGATGGGCCGTCGAGCTTCGGGCCCGGCATGACGAGCTTGGTGCCCATCATCGGCGCGGAGAAGGCGATGCCCCAGCTATTGGCATGGAACAGCGGCACCACCGGCAGCATGACGTCGCTGGCGGAGGTGCCGAGCGCGTCCTTCGAATTGGCAATCAGCGAATGGATGACGTTGGAGCGGTGCGAATAGAGCACGCCCTTCGGATCGCCCGTTGTTCCCGAGGTGTAGCACATCGCGGCGGCGGTATTTTCGTCGAAGTCCTTCCACGCGAAGTCGCCGTCGGCCGCACCGATCCATTGCTCATAGGCGATCGCGTTCTTCAGCGTGGTTTCCGGCATGTGCGCCTTGTCGGTCAGCACGATGAAGCGCTCCACGCTTTTGAGCTTGTCGCCGACCTTCTCCAGGATCGGCACGAAGGTGAGGTCGGTCAGCACCACGCGGTCTTCGGCGTGGTTGATGATCCAGGCGATCTGCTCGGGGAACAGCCGCGGATTGACGGTGTGGCAGATCGCGCCGATCCCCATGATGCCGTACCAGGATTCCAAGTGGCGCCAGGTGTTCCAGGCGATGGTCGCCACGCGGTCGCCGAGCTTGATGCCGTCGCGCTGCAGCATCTGTGAGACTTTGAGCGCGCGCTTGTGAATTTCGGCGTAATTGGTCCGGACAATGGGGCCTTCGACCGAACGCGTGACGATTTCCTGGGTGCCGTGATACGTCGCCGCATGCTCGATAATCCGGTGGCACAGCAAAGGCCAATCTTGCATCAAACCGAGCATCCGAATGTCCTCCTCGCGAGTTATCTGCTTGCGCCTTGCCGCCTCGGAAGCCGCGGGAAAGGCGCTCAAATCCTGGATTTGAGATGAACCTTATCGCGGGAAACGGACATCGCAAGTGGCCATATGGTGCGTTCGGGCGCGCTGCGGCCACTATGGTAACCGCCGTCTCCGTGCTTGCTGGCATGCAAGCCAGCCCGGCGACAGCCGCAAGGCCGCTCAGTCTGTTCGATTTCTTTGGCGGAGGGCGCCCAAGACCGCACAGGACGATCCATGCGCCGAAAATACCGCTGCCGCGGCCGCGCCCGGCGGAGGCGCCGGCGGCCAAGACCGGGAAGCTCTCAGCAGAGAAACCCGCCGAGGGTGAGAAGCCGGCCGCGGAGCCGAGCCCACCTCCAGCGCCAAAGCCCTCGGCCTGCCGGCTTGCGCTCACCGAAGAGATCGCGATTGCGCCGAGCATCCCCGACATCCAGGGCCCCGGCGGCTGCGGCGGCAGCGACCTCGTGCGGCTGGATGCGATCGTGTTGCCTGACAAGCATCGCGTCGCGGTGACGCCGCCGGCGACGCTGCGCTGCCCGACGGCGACCGCGATTGCCGACTGGGTCCGCACGGACGTTGCGCCGCTCGCCGACAAGCTCGGCAGCGAGATCAGCGGGCTCGACAACTACGATTCCTACGATTGCCGCAGCTTCAACGGCATCGCCGGCGCGCATCTCTCCGAGCACGGCCGCGCTGATGCGCTTGACGTGCACGGCTTCAAGCTCGCCGACGGCCGCTCGATCGTGCTGACCGACCGCGATGTGTCGCGGGATTTTCGCGAGAGCGTGCTGCATTCGGTCTGCACGCGCTTCATGACGGTGCTTGGTCCGGACTCGGACTGGTACCACGAGGAGCACATCCATCTCGACCTGATGGGGCGACACAACAACTACAAGATCTGCGAATGGGACGTGCTCGATCCCTTGCCGAAGATCGCGCCGCTCATGCCGGCCGCGCGGCCGGAAGAGGCACCGCCGCGCGCGGTGGCCGGGAAGGAAGATGGCAATAAGGGCGATGCGGCAAAGCCTCAGGCGGCCGAGCCCGCGGCAAAAGCGGCGGCTCCGCCCGCAGTGCCGACGCCCAAAAGCTTGAAGCAGGCTCGGCGCAGGGGGAGATAGAGGATCGCGCAGTCCCGGCATCGGAAGTGCGTGCGAAATTCCCAAAACAAAAGCGCCGGCGAACCGGCGCTTTTTTTACCTCAAGCTTGAACGGCGGCTTACTGGAACGATGACGTGCCGTCTCTGCCGCCCTCCAGCGCCATCTGCGAGTTGTACGGGGAGTCGCCGTGATGCGGCTCCAGCACCACCACGATGGTGCCGATCTTGACCCGGTTATACAGGTCGATCGCGTCCTCGTTGGTCATGCGGATGCAGCCCGAGGAGATCGACGCGCCGATATATTCCGGCTGGTTGGTGCCGTGAATACGGAACAGCGTGTCCTTGCCGTTCGCATAGAGATACATCGCGCGCGAACCCATTGGATTGTCCGGCCCCGGCGGCACGAAGCTCGGCACGCCCAGACGCTCGATCTCGCTCTTGGTCGGATGCCACGGCGGCCACTCGGTCATCGCGCCGACCTTGGCGATGCCGGACCATGCCATGGCCTCTTCCCCGACGGTGATGCCGTAGCGGATCGCCTTGCCGCCATCCAGCACGTAGTAGAGATAGTGGTTGTCGGAATCGACCAAGATCGAGCCAGGCGCTTCCTTGCGGTGATAGTCGACGATGGCGCGGCGGAACGGTTCGGGGATAGGAACGTTGGTGTAGCGAATTTTTGAGAGGTATTCCTTGTCGCGCGGTTTGAAGGCGGCGGTGTTGGTCGCCTCATAGGTCGTTTCCACGCAGCCCGACAACATCAGGCCGGCGATGGCGGCCATGATGATTCCAAGTTTCACCTTCAGCGACGGCATGGTGCACTTCCGATCGACAGCCTTGCGCTCGAGGTGCCGATCCTGCGCCCCAAACGCCATGATTCAGTTAAGCCTTATTATCGTCTAAACCTGCCACACTTCCAGAACTTAACGACCCATCCCGCACTGCGAGACCTAGTCTGTGTCTTTTTTGCCGCAAGGTGTGCCGATTTCGGCCAATTCTTGAGCAAATCTGTCCGGATCGCCGAATCCGGGCCGCTTTGCAGCCACCAACCTGCCACAAATAACGATGGCCGGTTAAATTCCCGTCATCGGAGATCGACTGCTCCTGGAGCGCATCAGCGCCGACGTCGACGCCGTCGCCCACGACATCTTCGAGCCCGGCAGCGAGCGCCGCCGCAACGCCAGGCGTTACTCGCAGATCCTGATCGCGATCGGCCGCCAGGGCGACCTGAGTTCGAAGGTTCGCGAAAGCCTGGTCCCGATCGGCCGCCTCGTCACCTTCCCGTCGGCGGCGATCGAGGGCGTGAAATGGTCGAAGGACATGCGCGAGCAGCTCAAGACCCGGCAGCGCGACGTGGCCTCGCTCACCGACCACCGCCTCCCATCTCTCCAGCAAGATCACCTTCGTGCTCGACGCCATGCTCGGCGTCGTCAATCTCGAGCAGAACAACATCATCAAGCTGTTCTCGGTCATGGCGGTGGTGTTGATGCCGCCGACCCTGATCGCCTCGATCTACGGCATGAACTTCAAGGGCATGCCGGAGCTCGAATGGCCGCATGGCTCCGCTCGCGCTCGTCGCCAAGGTGCCGGCGGGCGTCGTTCCCTAGTCCATCTTCAAGCTGAAGAAGTGGCTGTGACCGGGGCAAAATCCTTATCGAACCATTGCGTTGAATCGCGAAAGCTGAGGCAGCCAACCTGCCTCAATTCCTCACCTAAAATTTGAGCGTTGCACTGAACGTTTGAGCGAAATTTTTCTGCGATAACATTGCCCACGAGCGCGACGGCGGAAGCGGGCGCGGATTTCGCGGCGGTCATGCTCAACAACACGCTAAGGCGCGACAGAAATCGCGACTTGGCCAGCGCAGGATCAAGCCCGGCTTGCCGGACTATCCGGCGCTTCAAGAGGACACCATGGTTGAGAAACCCATAACTGCATCCCGTAACGTCGTCGACCTCTCGCGCTACCGGGAGCGCACCACGGGCGTCCGCGCGCCCGCGCTCTCGCCGCGGATATGCCGCCATTGCAGCGCGGTGCTGCTGGAGGGCGAGCGCGAGGAGGAATGTTCCAGCGCCTTCAATTCCGACGCGCTGCGCCTGCGCTGGCAGGCCGCGCAGATTTTGCGCGGGTTGGTCTGACGTCACGTTGATCGGTTGAGCCACGCCTTTGTCACGGCGAGGCTTGTCCGCCGAAGCTCAAGGAGCGAAGGCGGGAGCGAGTTGTCCCCCTGAGCGCGCGAGCGCGCGGGGGGAAAGCGGCGAGGCAATCCAGACTGTCGCAGCGGCGTAAATCCTGGATTGCCTCGCTCGCGCCGCCACGACCGATCTGCGAGCCTGCGCCCTTTTCCCGACAAGAAACTCCTGTCACGGGCATCCGTTAGAGCGTGATGCGGAAAAGGCTGCCAACGGCGGCGGCCGGCGACAGGAGGCTCTCGATGCGCATCGAACCGGTGTTTCTCTTCGACCTCGACGGCACGCTGGTCGACAGCGTCTATCAACATGTGCTGGCCTGGAAGGCTGCGCTGGACGCCGAGAGCATCGAGCTCTCGGTCTGGCGCATCCACCGCAAGATCGGCATGAGCGGCGGTCTCTTCACCAACCAGCTCCTGCGCGAGACCGATGTGCCGATCGACCCCGCGCGCGGCGAGCGGCTGCGGCGCGCGCATGCTGAGGCCTATCGCGGTTTCGGACGCAACATCCGCCCGCTGCCCGGCGCGCGCGAGCTGCTCGCGTTCCTGACGCAGGAGAAAATCCCCTGGGCGATCGCAACGAGCGGGAGAATGGAGACCGCGGCGGTGAACCTCGCTTCGCTCGGCGTCGATCCGGATACCTGCGCGGTCGTCACCCGCGACCAGGTGAAATACGCCAAGCCCGACCCCGACCTCTTCATCGCCGCCGCCGATCGGCTCAAGAGCGATATCGAGCGCGCCATCGTGGTCGGCGATAGCATCTGGGACATGCTCGCCGCCACCCGCTGCCGCGCACTCGGCGTGGGCCTCCTCTCAGGCGGCTACGGATCGGATGAGTTGCGGCAGGCCGGCGCCATCCGCGTGTACGAAGATCCGGCGGATTTGCTGGATCATATCGATGAGGTGGGCGGGAGGAGATGAGGGCGAGTCAAAGTTGATCTAACGCCGCGCGATGTCGGCTCTCGACACCACCGTCTCTGTGATCAATCCATCATGGCTGAACGGCGCGAGGATGGCTTCGACGTCGGCGAGCATCGCGTCGACCTTGTCGCCGAGCGCGGCGGGCGAGGAGGGGGAGAAGGTCAGGATGCGTTGGGCAAGATGGTTCACGGCTACCTCGTGCACGGTCTCTAACCTGACCACATCGGCCGCCTTGAAGCCGGCGTGATCCATCAGGGCGGTCAACTGGCGATGCGTTCGCTCGCCCTTTCCTGATTCCTGCCACATCGCCGGGTCCGACCACGCGGCCCGCGCGGTGTTGTAGGGCTCGAGCCAGGGGTTGCGGGCATCGCGCGCGGAGGAGGAGCCGCAAATGACGAGCGCGCCACCCGGCTTGAGCAAGCGGAGAAACAGCGGGCCCATCGCTTCGCGGTCGATCCAGTGCAGGGCGCGGCCGATGGTCACGACATCGAAAGGTCCGGCATCGGCAGGCAGGTCCTCGGCGCGGCCTTCGACCAGATGGACCGTTCGCCCCGCGCGTGCCATCGCCTCGCGAGCTGCCGCGAGCATCGCGGGTTCCGGATCGATGGCGGTGACGTCGCCGGCATAGGGCGCAAAGCCGATCGCGAGCAGGCCCGGCCCGGTGCCGATGTCGAGCAAAGTGTGCTGCTTCGACAGCTTCAGTGTCTGCGCGACGGCGCCGAAGAACTGGTGCGGGTAGGGCTGACGGAATTGCTCGTAGAATTCAGCGGTGGAGGCGAAGCGTCCCATGGCAACGTCCTTATCACGGGTTGCCCCGGAGATGGAGCGAGCCTAGGGTGCTGCGGCGATCGACGCCAGTCCGCGGCGGATCAAAGGATGGTGTGGTTGGTGGGCTCCGTCATTGCGAGCGAAGCGAAGCAATCCAAAGCCTTTCCGCGGTGACAGTCTGGGTTGCTTCGTCGCTTCGCTCCTCGCAATGACGATGCACTGTCACACGTGCTGGCCGCCATTGATGTGAATCTCGGCGCCGTTCACGTAGGAGCCGGTCTCGGTGCACAAGACGTAGATGATCCGCGCGACTTCGTCCGGCGTGCCGAGGCGGTGCATCGGGATCTGCTGCTCGACGATCTTTTCCGTGCCGGGCGAGAGGATCGCGGTGTCGATCTCGCCCGGCGCGATCGAGTTGACGCGGACGCCGATGCGGCCGAAATCGGAAGCCATCTCGCGCGTGAGCGCGGCAAGCGCCGCCTTCGAGGTTGCGTAGGCCGCGCCGGCGAACGGGTGCACGCGCGAGCCCGCGATCGAGGTGACGTTGACGACGGAGCCCTTGACCTTCTTCAACTCCTCGATCAGCCCGCGCGCGAGCATGATCGGCGCAAAGAAATTCACCTGGAACACGTGCGTCCAGGTGTCGAGGTCGGTGTCAACGGTGCCCATCCTTGAGCCGCCATTGCCCTTGGGCGAGATCGCGGCGTTGTTGACGAGCGCATGCAGCGCGCCGCCCTCAAGACGCTTCCTGATCTCAGCCACGGCGCGGATGGTGTCGGTGGGATCGGCGAGGTCGACCTGGATGTGATCCTCCGGCCCCGCGTCCCACGGACATTCCTCGGGGAACGGATGCCGCGAGCAGGTGATGACGCGCCAGCCGGCGGAGGAGAAGCGGATCACGGTGGCGTGCCCGATGCCGCGGCTGGCGCCGGTCAGAAGCAGGGTGCGCCGTGGCGTGTTGGCGGAAGTCGGCATGTGGTTCTTATACTCCGTCATTCCGGGGCGATGCGAAGCATCGAACCCGGAAGCTCGAGATTCCGGGTTCGCACTTCGTGCGCCCCGGAATGACGACTTCGGTCATGGATACAGCCGCGTCTTCGACCACGCGCCGGCCGGCGTGTCGCGCGAAAACTCGATGCGGTCGTGCAGGCGGAACGGGCGATCGTGCCAGAACTCGAAGCGCAGCGGGGTGATGCGCCATCCGCTCCAGCCGGGCGGGCGCGGCACCTCGCCGATCACATGTTTCGCTGCAACTTTTGCAATCGCCTGCTCGAAGGCGAAGCGGCTCTCCAGCGGCTGCGATTGCTTTGACGCCCAGGCGCCGATCTGCGCCTGCTTCGGCCGGGTGGCGAAATAGGCATCGGCCTCCGCGTCCGTCACCGGCGACACAGTGCCGCGGATGCGCACCTGTCGTCTCAGCGACTTCCAGTGAAACAGTAACGCGGCCTTAGGATTTGCGGCGAGTTCGCGGCCCTTCTGGCTCGCAATGTGGCTGTAGAAGACAAAACCCTCGGCATCATAGCCTTTCATCAGCACCATGCGCACATCGGGCAGGCCGTTCGTGTCGACGGTGGCGAGCGCCATCGCGTTCGGATCGTTCGGCTCGCTCTTGCAGGCCTCCGCAAACCATTCTGCGAACAGGGTAAACGGCTCCTGGGCTGCGGTGAAATCACCAGATGTTAAGGGTGGGGGGTGTTTGATGGAGGTGGTGTCGGTCATGTCAGGAGCCCGAATTGCGTCCGCCCGCGTCCTGGAACGCGTTGCCGCCCCAATGGGGCCAAACCCTATATAGGGCATGGGCGCGCGTTGGCCTATTGGCGTTCGCGCCGAAGGGGGCAGCGCTGACCATCATTCTGATCGGGCTTTCGGCCGCGGGCTGCAGCTTGACCCGCGGCGGCGCAGGTGGACCCTTCGCCCAGATGACAGACGATGAGGTGACGGGCACCCTCAAGCCGACGCCGACCGAGAGTGATCTCGCCTTTGCCCGCATCGCCGCCTCCGATGTGCTGACCAAGGGCGACAAGGATGCGAGCCAGCCCTGGCAAAATCCGAAGACCGGCGCGCGCGGCTCGGTCACTCCGCTCGCCCAGGCCTATTCCGACGAGGATGGCCGCACCTGCCGCGATTTCCTCGCAAGCTACGTCAACGGCAAGACCGAAGACTGGCTGCAAGGCTCGGCCTGCCATGCCGCCAACGGCCGCTGGGAAATCCACACGCTGAAGCCGTGGCGGCAGAGCTGAGCAGAAAACTCGTCATGCCTGACCTTGTGCCGGGCATCCACGTCTTGGTTTCCGCGCGAAAAGTCGTGGATGGCCGGGACAAGCCAAGCCAAGCCATGGCGATCAGAAGCATCGGCGCCAACGCGCTACACGGAACCCGTTGCAAAAATACAACGTAATCCCCAGATGAAATCAACAGCGGGCGGGCTGCCCTTGGATTATAAATTGATATTCCCTGAAGGAGACGTGACGGATGCGCGACCCCTATGAGGTCTTGGGGGTGCCGCGGGGCGCCAGCGCTGCGGCTATCAAGAGCGCCTATCGCAAACTCGCCAAGAAGCATCATCCCGACAGCAACAAGAACGATCCGAAAGCAGCGGCGCGTTTCGCCGAGATCAACACCGCCAACGAAATCCTCGGCGACGAGGAGAAACGCAAGCAGTTCGACCGCGGCGAGATCGACGCCGAGGGCAAGCCGCGCTTCACCGGTTTTCCCGGCGGCGGGGGGGCGGGTGGTCGCTCCGGTCCCGGCGGTTTCGAGAGCTATACGTTCCGCTCCGATGGCGGTGCGGGCGGGTTCGAGGACATCCTCAACAGCATGTTCGCCAATGCCGGCCGCGGGCGCGCAGGCGGTGCCGGCCGGGCGAGTTCGTTCGAGTTCGATACCGGCGGCGTCGGGCTCGATCTTGACGTTACCGTGTCGATGTCGGTGTCGCTCGAAGAGGCGGTCAAGGGCGGCGAGAAGCGTGTCCGGCTGCCGAACGGCAAGGAAGTCAACATCAAGATTCCGGCCGGCGTCAGCGAAGGCCAGCAGATCCGTCTGCGCGGGCAGGGCGAGACCGCGCCGGGCCATCCGCCGGGCGATCTCCTGATCACCGTGCAGATCGCACCGCATCCATTCTTCAAGGTCGACGGCAGCGATCTCAGGGTCGATCTGCCGATCACCCTTTATGAGGCGGTCTTGGGTGGCAAGGTAAGGGTGCCGACCCTTGGCGGCGCCGTGGAACTCTCGATCCCCAGAAACACATCGAGTGGCCGGATTTTCCGGCTCAAGGGCAAGGGACTGCCGAGGCCGACCGGAACTCCGGGCGACCTCTTCGTGACCACCCGCATCATGCTACCGGACGGGAACGATGCCGAGCTTGAGATGTTGATGCAAAAATGGCGCGATGGACACCCCTATAACCCTCGGAATGACCTCACCTGACTGAAGCCAATCGAAATATCGTACGTAGCTGATTTTTTTCGGGCCCGTTGGGCCCGGAAAGACGGGTGCGGCCTCGAGAGGGGGACCAGCGCGGTACAAAACCCCAACTCGAGGCCGCGTGCGTCGATCGGCGGATCGAACGCTCCTCATTTTCTCGTGATCATCCGGTGCGATAATGAGACGCACCCATGACTTGATTCCAGAAATTCAATGTCCGAATTGGGACACCGTCGGTGACCTTTCCGTAACAGCCCGTTAACCACCGCTTTTCTCGGCCTGGTCGTAGACGAGCCTGGCCACCTGGGCGAGGCGCTCGCGGTTGCTGGCACCCGACACTACATAGCCAACGCCGTTATCGGCCCAGAACAGCGCGCCGTCCTTGGCGCCGTTCTTGTCCTGGGTGATGTAGCGCATCTGCGTCGTCTCGGTCGAAGCCTTATCGCTGGAAGCCTTGGCGGTATAGACCGTGAAGCGCTCGCCCGAGGCACTCTCATACATCAGGAACGACGCCGGTCCGGTCGGTCCCGGCAAGAGCCGACCGCCGACGAGCTTCAATCCGGTCGAGCCCAATTCGGGCGCGCGAACCGTCCAGCCGCAGCGCTTGGTCAGCCAGGCCTGCAGATGAGCGCGCTCATCGCCCGGCACCTCGACGGGATGGCGGACTTCGACAACGTAGAGGCGATGCGCATCGAGCGCGTCTTCGGTGAAGGCCTTGAAGGTCGAGGGCTTGGCAGCCGCGCCATGCGCGAGCCAGCCGGTACCGGTGCCGGCGATGAAGGCGAAGAGCGACGCCGCAACGGCGCCGTACATCCAGCGGCGCGGCGGCCGCACCAGTCGCTCGAGCTCGAGCCGCTTCGGCACCGGCTCGTTCGCAACCGAATCGTAGCGGGCGCGCAGCACGTCCGCCATCGCGCGCCAGGATTGCACCCGCTCCGCATCCTCGGGATGCGAGGCGAGCCACGTCTCGACATCGTCGCGGCGCTCGGACGGCAGCTCCTTGTCGACGAAAGCGTGCAGCTCATCCTCGGTGATGGGAATTTTCGGGTTTGTCATCGTCGTCGTCTCTATCCAATTCAGGTCAAGAAATATCGGCGCATGCGCCTTGCCATTATCTGCTACTTCACCCGGCGCAGCGCCGGGCGTTCGCCTTCGAGCGAAGCCTTCACATGAGCCCTGGCCCGCGCAAGCCGTGACATTACGGTGCCAATCGGCACGCCCTGAATGTCGGCGACTTCGCGATAGCTCAGTCCCTCCAGCATGACGAGCAGCAAGACAGCGCGCTGCTCTTCCACCAGGGTCGACAGCGCGCGCGCAATGTCGCGGCCCTCGGCTTCGGTGCCGCTTGCATCGGGATTGCTCTCGAGCAGCGGCATGAATTGCGGCCTCCGCGCGAGCGAACGCCGCCGGTTCTTGTTGAGGTTGGTCAGGATGGTATAGAGCCAGCTCCGGACGTCGCCGCCGAGAAACAACCGCTCCGAGCGCAACGCACGCACGAGCGTGTCCTGCACAAGGTCGTCGGCGATATCGACATCGCGCGCCAGCGCGCGCGCATACCGCCGCAACGCCGGAATCATGGCTTCAACACTATGTCGGAACGCGCTCATGAAAGCTCGTCTGTGTGGTGAAAGCTTGCCTCAAGCATAACACCCAAATTGCAAGCCTATTCCGCCTGTTACGCTTTGAGGTAAACGGCCCGAACGGGGTACCGATTTGGGCTATACCCAAGCGTGCGGCTGGTGTACGCAAACTTTTCCAAGCTTGATGGGTCGTGGGATGCAACATACAGGTCTGATGCAGGGCAAGCGCGGCGTCGTGCTCGGCGTAGCCAATAATCGTTCGATAGCCTGGGGCATCGCGAAAGCCTGCCATGCGGCGGGCGCGGAGATTGCACTCACCTGGCAGGGCGATGCGCTGAAGAAACGCGTCGAGCCGCTCGCCAAGGAATTGAACGGCCTCCTGCTCGGCCATTGCGACGTCACCGATCCTGCGACCATCGATGCGGTGTTCGATGTCTTGAAGGAGAAGTGGGGCAAGATCGATTTCGTCGTCCACGCGATCGCCTTCTCCGACAAGGACCAGCTCGACGGCCGCTATCTCGAAACCACCGCCGACAATTTTTCAAAGACCATGCTGATCTCCTGCTATTCGCTGACGGCGATCGCCCAGCGCGCGGAGAAGCTCTTGACCGACGGAGGCTCGATCCTGACGCTCACCTATTACGGCGCCGAGAAATGGATGCCGCATTACAACGTCATGGGCGTTGCGAAGGCCGCGCTGGAGGCAAGCGTGCGCTATCTCGCCGCCGATCTCGGCGAGAAGAACATCCGCGTCAATGCGATCTCGGCAGGTCCGATCAGGACGCTGGCCGCATCCGGCATCGGCGACTTCCGCTATATTTTGAAGTGGAACGAGTACAACGCGCCGATGCGTCGCACCGTGAGCATTGAAGAGGTCGGCGACAGCGCGCTCTATCTGCTGTCCGATCTCTCGCGCGGCGTCACCGGCGAGGTGCATCACGTCGATTCCGGCTACCACGTCGTCGGCATGAAGCGGCCCGACGCACCGGACATCTCGCTGGCGAAGGAATGACGAGTGTCATGCGCGGACTTGATCCGCGCGTCCATCTTATCAAAAGATTTCTTGACGAGGGATGGATTGCCGGGTCAAGCCCACGGCTGTCCGGTTTAATTTTGGTGGACATGGCGCATGGCGTGGATTCTTCTGCGGTCTTGAGCATCGCCAAATGT
>Ga0209166_10001008_pt1 | contig 25298 bp, 19 predicted proteins | sample Coa_R1_3_FD_187151 | JGI IMG/M metagenome (GOLD analysis project Ga0209166, IMG submission 187151) | Surface soil microbial communities from Centralia Pennsylvania, which are recovering from an underground coalmine fire - Coalmine... | ecosystem: Environmental > Terrestrial > Soil >...
GTGCGCGAGAGCAATACTTGAATCGGCGGCGCCGTAATAGAGATTGATAGTGTCTCCGTCCGCTGCCACGGTATAGCCGCAGGGAAATACGACGTCTTGCACATCTCCTTGACGCTCGTACTCCGCTTCGGGCGCAAACATCCAGGAATCCCCGCGGACCAAGCATTTTTCAGGTTGTTGAAGATCGAAGAGAGCCAAACCCAAACGGTAGATAGAGCTCGAAGGCGTCCTGCGCACGCCGTGATAGATCATCAGCCAGCCTCTGGGAGTTTCAATCGGCGGAGGCGACATGCCAATCTTGTTCGCATCCCACCAGGCGCCACGACGGGCTTCCAGCATCAGCTTGTGGCTTCCCCAGTGCCGCAGATCGGGAGAGTAAGAGATCCAAACATGTGCTCCAAGAAGTGTCATGGGCCGGTGGATCAAGGCCCAGAACCCGTTGATTCTTCGCGGTAGTAGAGCTGCATCCTTATCGTCAGGTGACATGACGACACCAAATCTTTCGAAGCTCCGAAAATCCTCTGTCAGGGCCAAAGACACTCCGGGACCACCGCGAGAATAGGACGTGTAAGCTACCGCAAATTTCTTGAGTTCCGGGACGTAGGTAATCCGCGGATCTTCAATGCCCCAAACCTCTTCAGGGTATTGCTCCGGATTGGGGAGGAGTGTCGGTTCGCGATCGATCTGCCAATCATCAACCCCGTTCACCGACCGGGCCGCGCATAGGTGAGAAAGTCCACGACGGTCTTCGACGCGGCAAAGCAAAAGGGTTGACCCATCCGGCAGCAGCGTTGCGCCGGCATTGAAAACGCTATTGATGGAATAGGGCCAATTTCTTCCCGTCAAGATGGGATTGGCAGCATGTCGGTGAAATAGCGTTTCGTATTGTTTCATTTTGGTGTTCACAGGGAGTGTTAGCGTACTCATGGGATTTGGTTTCTCACAGTTCTTTTCAGAGTAAAGATAATTGGACTAGATTTCAGAGCTTGTTCTCTGTACCGTCGGCTTCTTCCAACTTACGCAGTTCCAGGAGCGCCATCAAAAAGGACAACGTCGACTCCGCTCCCTGATTCTCGTTTGCCCGGTCGGAATGCAAGCCGTCTCGGCAACCCCCGGTAGTCGGATCGTAGAGCGCAATCTGAAGATCGTTGTCTCCCAAGAACCAATTAAAAGCCGACCAGGCCTCTTTACGCCAGCGCCCCTTCCCAGTGGCGCGATAAGCCTGCAGGCACGCGGAGACGACCGCGCAGGCTTCCACAGGTTGTTGGTCGAAGCGGGCCTTCTCGGTTGTCTTGGAATAGAAGCCTTGCGATCCAATGGGTACAAAATGGCCTTTCACTTCACAACGTTGAATCGCGACCAGCCAATCCAAAGCTTCGAGTCCGGCCGAAACCATCTCTTCGTTCCCGGCGCGCATTCCCGCTCGAATCAGAGCCTGCGGCAATCGCGCATTTGAGTATGCCAACCCATTCTCAAACCACTTCCAGTCATCGGATCGGTTGTATCGGTATGAATTCAGCAGGCGATTTGTCAGAGCCTCAGACGCGCTGAGAACAGCGCGATCTCCGGGGAACGAATCGAGATACTCCTGCAGGCCCAGCAGGGCGAAAGCACAGGCACGGGGACTCTTAAATTCGATGGCTGCGGGAACAGCAAGTTCAAACATGCGCCCGGCAGCTCCTCTCCATCCCGCGTCTTTGGATCTCCCGAGGACCGTCCCTAATGCCCACAGGCCTCGCCCGTGACTATCTTCTGAGCCCTCCGGCTCCTGCCATTGGCGTTCATAACTCAGGCAGTTTCTGAACCGTTTCGTGGTTGGATCAAAGGCAAGCCACAGGAAAGCTAGATATCGGGAAGCTAGATCGGCCGCGCCTGTTGGTGCCCCGGCTCCATACTCTTCCAGAAGAATGGCTACAATCAGTGCGCGTGCGTTGTCATCGGTTGTGTAACCTTCTGGATAGTTCGGGACCACGAAAACCGCATGCTCGACGATTCCCGTCTGGTCGGTCATGCGAACCAAGTGATCCAGCTTTATGTTGGGAAGCCGGTCGAGAGTCTTTTCCGTGTTTTGCGCCAGGAATGTGGCGCGTGGATTTCGCAAGCGCTCGTTGTAGATGCGTTCAAAACTCTTCATATATTTTTGTGCTACGCGATTCCACACCATGTCTCTCGCGTATAGATAAGCGCGTTTCCGCATGGCGTGCCTGGCGGTATCGTCGTCCAGGAGTTCAATTGTTTTTGCGGCTATAGCTTCCGGATCATCAAAAGGAACTAGTGTGCCGCGCTCGTCGTCCAGGAGTTCGATCGCGTGCAGGTAGGGCGTCGAAATGATGGCCTTGCCCGCGCTCAAGGCGTACGCCAGCGTGCCCGAAACGACCTGCGCCTTATGTTTGTAAGGCGTGATGTAAATGTCCGCCGCGCCGATTAATTCAACCATCTCTCGGGGAGTCACGAAACGATTCCGAAAGATGACATTAGACTCAACTCCGAGCCCCTTCGCCAGGTTCTGCAGGGAAACCCGGTATTTGTCACCTTCGCGCCGCAAAATATGTGGGTGAGTTGCGCCGGAAACCATGTAAACGACATTGCTGTGATGCGAGAGGATTTTTGGCAGAGCCTGGATGACGTTTTCTATTCCTTTATTGGGCGACAGCAGGCCAAAAGTGAGCAAAACATCTTTTCCTTCCGTACCGAAGCCGTCCTTATAGAAATTCGGATCGGTGAAAGGCAAATCCGGGATGCCATGCGGAATCAGATCGATCTTGTCGCTCGGAACGTGGAACACTTCCTGGAGGATCTCCGCGGAGTGCCTGCTCATGACGATCATGCGGTCCGAAAGGGCCACAATTTCTTCCATTACCCTGCGTTGGTCGGGATTGGGATCCCGAAGTACCGTGTGCAACGTAGTTGCGACAGGCATTTGCAGTCGGCGCAGTAGTTCCAGGATGTGTCCTCCGGCTCGTCCTCCAAAAATTCCATATTCGTGCTGCAGGCAAACCAGATCGATACGGCTGAAATTCAGAAAGTCGGCGGCCTGCCGGTAGGAAGCCAGGTTATCTTCCGACAGTTCGAACCGCACTCTGGCCGGATAGGTGTAACCCTCTTCGGTATCGTTAACCGGGAGTGCCAGCAGTTCCGCCGCACCGTATTCTGAATGGATGGCGTCGCATAAATCTGTAGTGAACGTCGCAATGCCACAATGTCGTGGAAGGTAGTTCCCCACGACGGCGATTCTCCGTGGAAGTACCGGGCGCGGCGAAGTAAGCGTGAGCTCGACTGTCTTCTCATCCAATACGAGTGAGGCCGAGTCCATTAGCTCTACGGTTTCTGTCAACGGTATTGTTTTCGGCAGCGACATTCGATCTCCTGTGAATCCATGACGCGCGGGAGAAACCATTGCATGGCGACCAAAAGGCTAATCGCATTGGGTGTGCTTGGCGAACGGGCCTTGCTGCAGGAACCGGGAATGCGGCCGGTCATTAGAGAAACTTTGCCGCCTTACTCGTGCAAGACAACTGTCAGCAATGACTTATTGACCTTGATTTTGCCGTTGTATTCGATGAAGCCCAGTTTCCTGAATTTGTTCATGAAGAAGTTAACGCGCGAACGCGTGGTGCCGATCATGCCCGCCAGGGTCTCCTGGGAGACTTTCGGCAGTATGCGGTCGGGCTGATCTTGTTTTCCATAACGCGCGAGTAGCAGAAGTGTGCGCGCCAGGCGCTTTTCGCTGGAGTTGAACAGCTGATCGATCAGATCCTCTTCCACCTGGATGTTGTGCGCGAGCATGTATCTGATGAAATGGTCGGATAGCTCATGCTCTGCATGGAGGACGCGCAACAGTTCATCTTTCTCAATCACGAGAAGTGTGGTTGGTGTAATGGCTGTAGCCGTCCCCATCCGAACCGTCTGGCCCGCCATGCAGCCCTCGCCAAAAAAATCACTTGGGCCAAACATCGCGACGACCGCTTCTCTTCCGGATCCGTTTACCACGGAGAATTTCACGCCGCCCTTCTGGACGTACATGACGCTATTCGCAGCCTCGCCTTGCGTATAGATCGATTCGTTCCTCCGAAATTCTGCAACTTTTTTCGCCACCCCGGCGGTGTCGAGGAAGACCTGCGGGTCGAAAGTGCCGACCCTTCCGTTTTCCTTGAGTTTCCCTGATTTCATGTTCAAATCCAGGCGCCATCTCTCTGATGGTCGCTCCGCTGCCACGCCAGCTTACCAAAATGCTTCCTCCCGGAACTGTGCAAAAGAGAACAATCCGCTGCCTTGAGAGCTTTACACCCGTTATGTCTAATACTGAACAGATTGTAAAACTCAGCCGGCGGAATATTTGCTGAAGCGAATGAAACTTGAATTTGTACATCTCTGGGGGCAGCTGCGAGAGGTCTAGAACGCCTTGCAACCGGGTAAAGAGGAGAAGCTAATGCGTAAATCTAAGGCTGGCGAAGTTTGGATCATGGCGTTTCTATTGGTCCTTGGAATGGCCGGGTGCGGCGACCCGGACAAGAATTCGAGAGCGTCAAACCCTGGCGACCCCCTCACCCCGCCGACAGTGACCTTCGTAACTCCGCCTAACGGCAATGTAGGCGTTTGCCCAAACGCCAACCCTGTGGTTATCACTGCAGTATTCAGCAAGGCGATGAACCCTGCGACCATCAACACCTCAACCTTTACATTGAGCGGGCCAGGCGGGACGAGCGTGGCTGGGGCAGTCACCTACGTTGTGTCGACTAATACTGCCACCTTTACGCCCTCGGCCGCACTTTCGGCGAGCACCACTTTTACCGCCACGATTACCACCGGCGCGACGGACATGTTCGGCAACAGGTTGGCGACCAATTTTGTATGGACATTCACGACATCCGCTGTGTGTGCACCAGTTCCCCCACCAGGGCAGGGATCGGCCTGCGGATTCGGAATTCTGGGCGCCACCCCCGTCGTTAGCAATACCGGCCCCACCGCAGTTACGGGCGGGGATGTAGGGATATGGCCTGCAGCTTCGATCACTGGATTTCCGCCAGGGACAACAACGGGCGCGTTTCACGCGGGCGATGCGGTTGCCCAGCAGGCCCAGAGCGACCTGACCGTGGCGTACAACAACGCCGCCGGAGCAGCAGGAGGAGCCGCCCTAACCGCAGATATAGGAGGGCAAACTCTTCCCCCAGGCGTTTATAAAGCCACGAGTACGTTGGGAATTACCGGGGATCTCACTCTCAGCGGCAATGCGAATGCTGTCTGGATCTTTCAGGTCGGGTCGGCACTCACCACCGCCGCCGGGACCACAGGCGGCGTCCCTAATAGCCGAGTCATCCTGATCGGTGGCGCCCAAGCTAAGAACGTGACTTGGCAGATTGGCAGTTCAGCGACTTTGGGAACCTTCTCATTATTCCAAGGGAGCATTTTGGCCCAGGCATCCATCACGCTTGGCACCAGCGCGACGCTGAATGGTAGAGCGCTGGCCCGGACGGGCGCAGTCACATTGGACAGCAATAACGTTAATGTACCTTCCTGTCCATGAGGCATTCGGTAGTGGACTAGCTTGAAGCCGCTCCACTACCCGTCTGAAGGCAAGAGCACAAGAGCAAGGGTTCACGTTATCAAAGTTCGGAGGAATATTCGTATGTCATCTCATTTGAAGGGCCGTCTTGGCCGAGTATTAGTAATTTTGCCGGTACTAATTGCTGTCCTGGCAATGTTTGGCACAATTGCCGAAGCGCAGGACCAGCCTGCTCCCAAGTGGGAGCTTTACGGCGGATACTCCTTCTTTTATCCCCACTCGGATCTACACGGCCAGCTTCCTGGAGCATTGCTCCCGTTTCCGGGCACCCGCCTGGAATCGAATCCGCGAGGCGCTGGCGCCAGCCTCACCTATAATTTCAACGGTTGGTTTGGATTGACCCTTGATACCAGCACCCATTGGGGCAGCGGTGAAGCGGGGCTCCCGAAAAGAATTGACGACGCCGCGTTCTCCAACCTCTCATTTGGCCCAAAGGTGACTTTCCGCCACGAACATTTTTCCCCATTTCTTGAGCTGCTGGTCGGTGACCATCGTCTTATGCCGGATGCCTTCCACGATATCGACAAATTGGGGTTCATGTTCGGCGGTGGCATTGACGTCAACCTGTCCAGGCACGTGGCTCTAAGGCTGATCAGGGCCGACTATGTAATGTCCAGTTACCGCTATGCTCCTTCGGGTGTGCCGACTACTGACATCCGAGGCCTGAGAGCACAGGTTGGCCTCAATTTCATGTTCGGTGGCGGAGCGCCTCCAGTGTCACCCAGCGCAGCTTGCTCGGTACAGCCGACCGAAGTCTTTGCCGGCGAGTCTGTCACCGCGACGGCCAGTGGATCTAGTTTCAATCCCAAGCGCACCGTCAAGTACAGCTGGAATGGCAGTGGGGTGAAAGTGGCGGGGAGCGACGCTTCCACGCAGATTGACACCACAGGTTTGCAGCCCGGCTCCTACCTCGTCACTGCCAACTTGAATGCTGGTGGCAAAAATGGTTTTGCATCCTGCAGCGCCAGGTTCACCGTGAAAGAGCCCCGTCCACCTGTGATTTCCTGTTCGGCAGATCCGTCGACAGTCCGAACGGGCGGGGGTTCCACCATAAAGTCGAGCGCCAGCAGCCCGGATGGCCGCAGGCTGACCTACAGTTACACCTCAAGCGCCGGTGAGATCTCCGGCAACGGTGACAGCGCCTCGTTGAATACGCGCGGCGCGCAACCAGGGCGCATTACCATCACCTGCAACGTAGCGGATGACCGCAACCCGGCGCTTACGGCTTCGTCCGACACCTCCGTGAACGTGGAGGCTCCGCCGCCTCCCCCTGCTCCTGCTCCTGAGATCAAGCAGTTGGAAGCCAAGCTTGCCCTTCATAGTATTTACTTTCAAACCGCTCGGCCTACAGCCGAGAATCCCCAGGGTGGCCTGCTCGAAAGTCAGGCAGAGATCCTGGTAACCCTGGCCAATGACTACAAAACCTATCTGAAATTCAAACCGGAGGCCCACTTGATCCTAGGTGGCTATGCCGACCCCCGCGGCTCGGTAGAATACAACAAAGGTCTTACTGAGCGGCGCGTGGATCGCACCAAGAATTTCCTGGTGGAACACGGCGTCCCGGCGGACCACTTTGAGACGCGGTCCTTTGGCAAAGAGGATCAACTGACTGCCGATCAGATCAAGGATCTGATAGCCCAGGATCCGGACTTGAGTCCGGCCGATCGGCAAAAAATGCTCAATAATCTGCAGGTGATGGTCCTAGCCAACAATCGGCGCGTGGACGTCACCTTGAGCACTACCGGACAACAGTCCACTCGTCTGTACCCGTTTAACGCGAAAGATTTTCTGGCGCTGATCAGCCTCAAGGGCGGCGAAAAAAAGCCACCCGTCAAGAAAACGCCCCGAAGGTAACCTCGGAACGCGGCCAACAATTAATAAGGCATTAGCCTTGTTACCCATTGCCGGGGAGCACAGACGTGCTTCCCGGCATACTTCCTCACAGACTGTCCTATTTCGAACAGCTATTTGTCTCCACTACGAATAGGATTCATAAGTGGACGGCGAGCAAGAGCGAAAGTATCGCGAATTCTCGGCGCGCTGAAAAGTGTCCCTCCTCTTGCCGTTCTGCTCATCTGCCTTCTGGAAGAGTAGCTTCCCCTGACAGCTGACCGAGAAACCGAGGATAGTCCTATGTTTGTACGTAAAGTGACCACACTTCTGAAACCGAACAGCATTTCAAAGTTTAGCCGCTTGATGGAACAGGAAGTCATTCCCATGCTCCTCAAGGAGAACGGGTTCCAGGACGCGCTCACATTCTTTGCGCCCAGTGAGGACGCGGTAACAAGTATCAGTCTTTGGGACAAGGCGTCGAACGCGGAAGTCTACAGCCGCGAAACCTATCCCGCCGTACTGAAAAAGCTGGCCGCGTTGATCGAAGGAACTCCCAAAGTCGATACTTACGAGACCTTAAATTCAACCTTTCACAAGAGCGCGACTACGCTAACTGCAGTCGCGTAAAGCCAGCCTCTTAGTTGAACCGAGGGGCAAGCCAAGTCTGTCCCAGTCTTAAGATGCCGACTCGGCAGAGGGGAATATATGTACTTACTCGCGTGGATTGTCATCGGGGCAATCGTTGGGTGGGGAATTGGAAGAATTTTTCAAGGTAATGGGTATGGTCCGTTTATGGACACCCTCATGGGCGTTGGCGGTGCCGTAGTAGGCGGACTTCTGACACGCTCCGCGGGATTCGGCGGATACGGCGGAACGATCACCACAGCGCTGGTAGCAATGATTGGCGCGGCCCTTGTGACCATGCTCGCCGCTTATGTGAACGGCAGACGGGTTTACGCCCGTCAACTCTAAGAGTCTCGCCGTACTGAACCAGAGGTTCGGCCAAAACTCCGGGCGCTGCTGTTCGCATGTCAGGCCGTGTTGTCCTGGTCCCTGCAAGGGATTCTGTCCAGACGATACCCGTTGTGGCTGCAAACAGAGAAGTCGCCAGGGTGCAACATGATTTCAAGTTCTTAGGAATTCAATAGGAGGCATGAAATGAAAGCGATTCGCAGTTCGATTCTTTGTCTTGTTGTCTTGCTTCTGTTGGCACCATTGCTCCGTGCGCAGGATCTTTCCAAGTATCGGCACTTTACGCTTGGAATGAGCTTGACCAGATTGCTGGAGCGTACCGGCCAAAAGATGGCCGAGGTAAATGTGATTCATGGCCGTCCAGCAGTGATTCAGGAACTGACTTGGTGGCCGCCGAACCTTCCTGGGGCTTCATTCCAAGCGGATACCGTCGAACAGATTCTCTTCTCCTTCTACAACGGCGAGCTCTACAAGATTTCCTTGACTTACGATCGAGCTTCCACAGAAGGACTCACTGCTCTGGATATGATGAAAGCAATCTCGGCAAACTATGGCCAGGCAACAAATGTTGCGCCGGACGTCGACTCCACGAAGATTGATTCTTATGAGGTGAAGCAAAAGCTCGTTGCGACGTGGGAAGATTCACAATATTCCTTCAATCTTGTCCGGTCTACTTTTACCGATGGTTTCGGGCTCGTGATCTATTCGAAGCGAGCGAATGCAGAAGCCGAGCTTGCCATTGCCGAAGCTGTGAAACTCGACAAGCAAGAGGGGCCGCAAAGAGAAGCGGAGCGCCAGAAGAAACAAACGGACGACCTCGAAGCGACGCGGCAGAGGAATCGGAAGATTTTCCACCCGTAATATCGGCCTAAAGCCACAAAACGTGGATTGTTCGAGTTTTTGCGATGGACTGAACGGAGGTCAAAGAAATGACTATGAATATCACTCCACTGCATGACCGCGTCTTGGTACGCAGGCTGGAAGAGAAAGAAACCGCGAAGGGCGGGATCATTATCCCCGATACGGCTAAGGAAAAGCCTCAAGAGGGCGAAGTAATGGCCATCGGAGCCGGCAAGATGGAAAAGGGGCGGCGTGTCCCGCTGGACGTAAAGGTGGGCGACCGGATCTTATTTGGCAAATACACCGGCAATGACATCAACGTCGACGACCAGGAGTATCTAATCCTCCGCGAGGAGGAAATCCTGGTGAAACTGAGCAGAATGGCCAAGGCGGCATCCGGCAAGAAGTAGGGTTCACCCGGACCGAAGATTTCGGACGGGCAGAAGTGTTCAATCACCCGGGAGGGTGAAGTCTCATGGCAAAACAAATTGTAACTGGTGAGAATTCACGTCAGGCGATTCTGCGCGGCGTCAACATTCTGGCTGACGCGGTAAAGATCACGCTTGGCCCGAAGGGGCGCAATGCGGTCATCGAAAAGAAGTTCGGCGCGCCGGTCATCACCAAAGACGGCGTGACGGTGGCAAAGGAGATCGAGCTGCTCGACCCGCTTGAGAACATGGGCGCACAGATGGTGCGCGAGGTTGCGTCCAAGACCTCGGATGTGGCTGGGGATGGCACCACGACTGCGACCGTGCTGGCACAAGCAATCTTCCGTGAGGGTGTACGAACGGTTGCCGCAGGCGCGAGTCCGATGGCGCTGAAACGCGGCATCGATAAGGCCGTGGAAGTCGCCGTGGCAGAGATCAAGCGGCTCTCCCGCGAGGTGAAGGGCGACATGATCGCGCAGGTGGGCACCATCAGTGCCAACACCGACAAGCAAGTGGGCAGCATTATCGCCGAGGCGATGAAGAAGGTCGGCAAGGATGGCGTCATCACCGTCGAGGAATCCAAAACAATGGAGACCACCCTCGAAGTAGTCGAGGGCATGCAATTTGACCGCGGATACCTCTCGCCCTATTTTGTGACCGACCCGGAGCGCATGGAATGCGCGCTCGAAGATGTCTGCATCCTCATCCACGAGAAGAAAATTAGCTCGATGAAGGACCTGCTCCCGTTGCTCGAACAGACGGCCAAAATGAGCAAGCCGTTGCTGATCATTGCTGAAGATGTTGAGGGTGAAGCCCTTGCGACTCTGGTGGTGAATAAACTCCGCGGCACACTGCAGTGCGCTGCGGTAAAAGCCCCTGGCTTTGGCGACCGTCGCAAGGCCATGCTCGAAGACATTGCCATACTTACCGGTGGGAAGGCCATCACTGAGGACCTCGGCATCAAGCTTGAGAACGTGAAAATCGAAGAACTGGGCACCGCCAAGAAGGTCACCATCGACAAGGACAACACCACGATCGTTGCGGGCGCTGGGAAGGCCAGTGAGATCGAAGGCCGAATCAAGCAGCTCCGTGTTCAGGTTGAAGAGACCACATCGGACTACGACAAGGAAAAGCTCCAGGAGCGCTTGGCAAAGCTCGTCGGAGGAGTCGCGGTCATCAAGGTGGGCGCGGCAACCGAGACGGAGTTGAAGGAGAAGAAGGCTCGCGTCGAGGACGCCATGCATGCCACGCGGGCAGCGGTTGAGGAAGGCATTGTGTCCGGCGGCGGCACCGCTCTTTTGCGCTGCTTGCCGGCACTGGAGAAGCTCAAACTCCACGACGATGAAGCCATTGGCGTAAACATCGTAAAGCGTGCGCTCGAAGAGCCCCTGCGCCAGATCGCGGGAAACGCCGGGCATGAAGGCGCAGTGGTCGTGGGACGAGTGCGCGAATCGAAGGATGAGAACTTCGGCTTCAACGCAGAGACTGGTGAGTTCGGCGACTTGGTCAAGGCCGGTGTGATTGATCCAGCCAAGGTCACTCGTCTCGCGCTCCAGAACGCCGCTTCCATCGTCTCATTGATGCTGACTACCGAGGTCCTGATCGCCGACCTTAAGGGAGAAGAAAAGATGGCGGCGGCTGGTGCAGGCCACGGCGGCATGGGCGGAATGTACTAAACGCCGGTCTGTTTTTGCCGCGGCTGCGTTCGAAATCTCATGAGGAGGTTAACCTCATGCGTGTCTTTTGGGAGCAGGTGAGAGCGTTTGGCCAAGTTTACCGCTTGGTTAACTAAGGCTTCAGTGATAGCGACATTTTGCTGGAAAAGCTGTGGCTTAAAGAAGTCAGAGTCCAAGAATGCGTAAGCTGGATAGTGCATTTCTTAGGATTCGCCAGCCGGATCGAACTATTCCGCTATGCTGCGACTCAGGCTGTGGGTGAGCGTGGTTTCGTCGCTTAAGGGAGGCTCTTATGAGGATCGCTTCGGTAGGCACTTTGAGCAGTGGTCTGCGGCCGCTTTGCTCTCGTGACAACCATGTTATGAAGTACGAATCTACGGGCTCCAGGGCAAATTCTGGTGACGAAGCGTCGTATCACTGCGGTTCCGTAGGATGCAGCGCGCGGTATAACGCAACGAACGGATATTTCATGCTCATCGGAATGCCCAGCCGTGCAATCGCCGTGGACGAGCCGGGTGTGAACACCTTCACATGCCCCAGACATGGTCGCTGGCTGTATCGCCGAGAGAGTATCGACGCTAAACCGGGCGCCGGCTGGTCTTGCGGCGTTGAAGGCTGCGACTATGCTTACCACGCGAGCACCAAGGGCGATTGGGTCCGAACGTAGCCAGGTTCTCTCTCGAAACGTTGCGGCCTAAACACGGAAGTGTCGGGCTACCTCACGGAGCGACCAACCGGAAGCGATCCCTCGTGAGATGTCCTCTCGGTCAACGAGAATGAGTGCCAACTGCAAGCGGCTACGAGCAGATAGGAGGGATGCCGCCGCGAGGCAACAACACACCGCTATTCGCGCCCCCTTCTTTGCATGGCGATAATATTCTACCGACAGCCTGGTTCTTACTCGAATGATCGTCAACAGGAATCTTGAAGCTGCTTGGAGCTACCACAACGCTACCAAGCATTCCTATGCCAGCGTCTACAACAATCAGCATTTCTTGGATTGGCACAATCAACCCTTGCCATTCAAGGTCTACGCTGCGCTGGACCCGTTGCCGTTGCCCCGAGAGGTACGCCAAACCGGCGTTGCTGCCCTTTCCGCTATGGCTGAGAGCATTCGCCCGGACCGTAGTAGTGCACCAGACCTAGAGGCGCTGGCCCAATTGCTGTATCTAAGCGCCGGGATTACTCGGCATCGGAGGCACGCTGGCGGCGATATTTATTTTCGTGCCGCAGCCTGCACGGGAGCACTCTACGAAGTCGAGCTCTACGTTGTTTGTGGCAATCTTGTTGGTTTGGAGGCAGGCGTGTATCACTTTTCGCCTGCAGAGTTCGCCCTGCGCAGACTGCGAGTCGGAGATTATCGCAGCGTCCTGAGTGAGGCTACCGCGAGCGAAACAGCAGTTGTCCATGCCCCGCTTGCCATCATTTGTACCTGCACTTACTGGCGCAATGCGTGGAAATATCAGGCCCGTACCTATCGACACTTTGGCTGGGATAATGGCACTCTCGTAGCCAATCTGCTGGCCGTTGCCACGGCTCTTGGAATGCCTGCCAAAGTGATCTGCGGATTTGTGGACGCGGAGGTGAACCGATTACTTGATGTCGATCCTGAACGCGAGGTCACCTTTTCTCTCGTAACCCTCGGCCATGTCGCAGCTTTGGCTGAGCAACCACCTTCCAATCTCTCTGCTCTCCATTTGGAAACCGTTCCGCTTTCTCGAAATGCGACTGACTATCCAGCCATGCGCGAAGTTCACGCTGCTTCTTCGCTCAATTCAGCCGAGGAGGTTGCGACTTGGCGTGGTAACCTTCCGCTAGCTGAACTGCCGTCGCCAACGGGACCGATCATTAAGCTTCACTCTTATTTGGATGCGGAAATGCCACGCGATCCGATCGAACAAGTCATCCTGCGACGGGGCTCCGCACGCAAGTTTGCCCAGGTACCGATCGAGCTGCGCGAGCTCTCTACCATGCTGCACCGGGCTACTCGTGGTATCCCAGCGGACTTCCTGGATCCCCAGGGAACTCAGCTGAACGAGGTCTACTTAATTGTGAACGCAGTCGAAGGTCTCGATCCCGGAGCCTATGTATTCCACCGTAACCGCCACGTGCTCGAGTGCCTGAGAACGGGAAACTTCCGCGCTCAAGCTGGTCATCTGGGGCTGGACCAGCAGCTGCCAGCAGAAGCCGCCGCGGATATTTTCCTCTTGGCAGATTTACAAATCGTCTTGGGGCGCTTCGGCAATCGGGGCTACCGCGCGGTGCAACTCGAAGCTGGCATCCTAAGTGGCAAGCTGTATCTTTCGGCTTACGCCCAACGCTTGAGTGCCACAGGTTTGACGTTTTACGATGATGAAGTGACCCGGTTCTTTTCTCCTCATGCTCAGGGCAAGGGCGTGACTATGTTAGTGGCGATAGGCAAGAACGACAGATCACCACGTTAGTCCATTGCTAAATCCCTTTGTCATTACCCAACCGCCAGTGAACTCTCTATATGCCCAACGAGTCCTAATCCTAAACATGCAGTTGGTGGAAGAATCCCAGCGAAGCGCGATTTCGAAACTTGAGCAAATAATGTTCCCAAATGTTCCCAAGTTTGAGCAGGGGCGCACGCTAACTCATTGAAAAGATTGGCTGGGAGGCCTGGACTCGAACCAGGATAGCCAGATCCAGAGTCTGGAGTCCTACCAATTGGACGACCTCCCATCCGTGGGGTTCGCCCCGATTCATCGAGGCAACGCCGGGAAGGAACAAAAAGAAATCGCAGCAGGTTCCCGAGGATCGGGACAGCCGCGATTCTGCTTATCTAATTTAATCGGGATTGCGCGTGCCGTCAACCACGCGTCGGAACACGAGAGTTCCGCCTCGCGCCTAAGCAACGTTTGCGACGCCGCGTACTGGCGTTGATGATTCGAGAAAAGCGGACCTTAGCAACTGGAGGAATGACGCGTCAGAAGCAGCCGCTCGCCGCGCACGTCATCGCCGCGAAGTTCGCGCAAAGCATAGGTCACGAATTCGGCGGTCACCCGCTTGCGCCAGGTCATGTCGAAATCGGTGTTGTCTAGTGGCTTGGCGATGCGCGCTGACAGAGCGGCCGCTTGCGCGATGGAATCTTGATTCAATGCCTGGCCCTTTAGAAAGTTTGAAGCGTCAACAGCCACAAGCGGAAGACAAGCTACGGAACCCACTACAATACGGGCGTCCTCAACAACACCGTTTCTCGAAAATTTCGCGGCGGCGGCTGCGGACAAGACCGGGAAATCAAACGAGCCGCGGCGGCGCAGCTTCCAGTACGTGCTCTTCCATCCGTGCAGAGAATCCACGAGCACTTCGGTGAGCAGCTCATTGGGCTGACGCCTAAGATAGTGGATGCCGTCGTTTTGATAGAGCTCAGCGAGGGGAACTTCGCGTTCGCCCGAATGCGAAACCAGCCGAACGCGCGCGCCGAGTGCTATCAAGGCCGGCGCGGTGTCTGTTGAGGAAACAGCCATGCATTTAGAACTGCCCGGCGCGACCCAACAGGTGTCGCCGTCTTTCTTCAGGCAAAAGCCGATGGCTTTTCGCCATTCGTAATTCTGGTCGTAATAATTGCAGCGTGTGTCCAGGCAAAGATTGCCGCCCAGCGTAGCCATGTTGCGAATCTGTGGTGTGGCGACGAATGAGGCCGCCTGCGCCAGGGCCGTCAGTCCATTTCGAAACCGCGGGGCCGCCGCGATTTCAGAAAGTGAGATGCAAGCGCCGAGCCGCGAGCCTGTGTCGCCAACCTTGGTCTGACGCAACTCGGCAATGCGGTTCAGGCTCATCAGGGTCTTTGGAACTTGCTGCCGGCGCTTCATGTTCGGCAACAGGTCTGTGCCTCCCGCCAGTGGCATGGCCTGCGGCCCTTCGCCATCGAGAATGCGCACTGCTTCCGCTATCGTCTGCGGCGCCCGGAATTCGAACAGCGGCAGGCGCATCATGGCGCGAGCACCTTCTCTTTCGTTGCGCGTCGTTTCTCTCGATCAGCGTCGTTGACGGCGTTGCCATCGCCGCCCTCCCAAGGTGGAGGAACGCGTAGCGCTTCCGGCCATTTCACCTGCGGGAAATGGTCCGGGCCAAATCGCGGTTCGCGGCCCGCTTTTTTCTCGGCGAGCGCCTTCATGACTTTTTCCGGTGTAATGGGCACTTCGTCGATTCGCACGCCCACTGCGTCGTAAACTGCGTTCGCGACCGCAGGCATTATCGGCAGCAGCGGCCCTTGACCGACTTCTTTTGCGCCAAACGGTCCTCGAGGATCGGGGTCTTCGACTAGCTCCGTAACGACTTCGGGCATATCGAGCGACGTCGGGCTTTTGTATTCCAGCATGGACGGAAATTTGTGCACCAGCGCGTGTGAGAGACGCTTGGGCAGGCGGCGAAACTCCTGCTCCTCCATCAGCGCCTCGCCGAGACCCATATAGACGCTGCCTTCGACCTGACCGCGCACCAGCGTTGGATTGAGCGCGCGCCCGATATCGTGCGCAATCCAGACTTTGGGCACATGCACCCAGCCCGTCACAGAATTCACTTCGACTTCAATGACCGCAGCGGAATAGGAATAGGTTGGTGAAGGGCCCACACCGCCGCCTTTGTACAACGCGGGCGATTTCGGCGGAGTGTAGGAACCGACCGTACCGATGGTGCCGAAGCGCGCCTCCGCGAGACAAATCGCTTCAGCGAAACTGACGCCATTCTCAGGCGCGGCGGAATCGAAGACACGTTTGTCCGCGAAACGCAATCTCTCTTTAGGTATTTCGAGTTTCAACGCTACAGCCTCCGCAAGAAGCTCTTTCCCGCGTTCTGCCGCTTGAATCGCCGCGTTTCCGGCCATCAGCGTCACGCGGCTCGAATACGAGCCCAGATCGACAGGCCCGAGGTCCGTGTCGCCTGTAAACAACCGAATATCGAAAGGATCGATGCCGAGGACTTCGGCAACAATTCCAGCAAGAACATCGTCGGAGCCTTGGCCAATTTCCGTCGCTCCGCAAAAAACACTGACGCCCCCGCCGCGATCGAGTTTCAGTTGCACGCCAGAGTGCGGCATCTTGTTCCAATAGATAGGCAGACCTGCTCCCGTTAGGTACGCAGAGCAAGCAATCCCCACGCCCCGCCCTTCGGAGAGCTTGCGGAACTTGTTTTTCCAATCGGAGATTTTTACGACTCGGCGAATGCATTCTGTGAGATTTACGGTTCCCAGACGCAGAAAATTGGCCGTTACGGCATTCGGGGCTTCCACAATCCGCAACCGTAACTCTGCGGGGTCGAGCTGAAGTTTCTCGGCGATTTTGTCGAGCTGCACTTCCTGGCCAAACCGCGGCTGGGGCGTACCGTGGCCGCGCTTGGGACCGCACGGTGGCTTGTTGGTGAACGTCCGGCAACCTTCATAGCGATAACGCGGAATGTGATAGGTCGTCGTTTGAAGTGCACCTGCGTAATAGGTGCTTGCGACGCCGTACGAACCGTAGGCTCCGCCGTCAATCAGCGTTTGCAAATGTACGCCGGTAATCGTCCCGTCTCTTTTCACGCCCGTTTTGAATTTCATCAGCACCGGATGCCGTCCCCGGTGGCAGTAGAAAACCTCTTCTCGGGTGAGGCAGATTTTCACCGGCCGGTCGAGCAGCAGGGCTGCCTTTGCAACAACAATTTCGTGATTGAAAGGATCGCTTTTACCGCCAAACCCGCCCCCGTTCGGCGTGGCGATCACGCGAATATGCGCCGGCTGCATATCGAGCACCTTGGCCAGAGCGCGATGTAAATAATGCGGAGTTTGCGTGCTCGACCAAATGGTCAGTTTGCCATCGGGATCCTTGATGGCCACCGAAGCATGCTGCTCGATGGCGAGGTGTGTATTGCCTTGATAGAAGAAGGTATCCTCGAAGACTTCATCGGCTTCAGCAAACCCCTCTTCTACGTTTCCGAATTCAAGGGCCACTTGTTTGTGTACGTTTCCTTCTTCGCCGTATTCGTGGATACGCGGTTCCGGAGTCGCTAGTGCCTCTTCGGGGTCCGAGATGGTTGGGAGAATCTCGTAGCCTACGTCAATCAAATCTAGGGCCTCAAAGGCAGTTAGCTCTTCTCGTGCCACGACTGCCGCCACGGGATCGCCCACATGCCGCACATGGTCAACGCAAAGGGCCTGCTCATCCTGGCTGACGGGGAGGATCCCGTATTGGACGGGAAGATCTTTCCCGGTGAGAACCAGATAGACACCTGGATGCCGCATGGCACGCGACGTATCGATTTCGCGGATGCGCGCGTGAGGGTGCGGCGAACGCAGGAGTTTGCAGTGCGCCATGCGAGGCAGAAAAATGTCGTCGGCGAAACGCGTCTGCCCGGTCACTTTCGCGCGGCCGTCCACGCGGCGGCGCGGGACTCCGATGATGCGCAGGCCTTCGCGATTCGACCCGGAATTCACGGGGTCTGACGATTTCTGTTTTTCTTTTTCTTCTGCCATCAGGTTTCTCAAACATTCCCCAGCAACGCAGCGGTGCACCTCAATGGGATTTCTTCGTTTCTTCCGCGATCTTGGCCATCGCTTCTTCTACGGCCTCGAAAATCTGAAGATACCCCGTGCACCGGCACAGGTTCCCAGAAAGCGCTTCGCGAATTTGATCACGGTTCGGATGGGGATTTGCATCGAGCAGCGCCTTTGCCGTCACCAGGATTCCCGGCGTGCAGTAGCCGCACTGTGCGGCCCCCGTGTCCGCGAACGCATCCTGCAACGGATGAAGCCTGCCGTCGCCTGCTAGTCCTTCCACAGTAAGGATTTCTTTCCCGCTGCACTCAAGCACAAGCACAAGGCAGGAAAGTACTGGCTTGCCATCCAGAAGAACTGCGCAAGCTCCGCATTCACCCAACTCGCAACCATGCTTCGTACCGGTGTGCCCGAGATCCTCGCGCAAGACTTCCAACAAGGTCTTGTACGGTGCGAAAGAAACATCAACTCCTTCGCCATTTAGTGTGAACCGGACTTGCGCTGTCTTCTGCGATTCAACAGGTATAGTCGCCACTTTTCATTACCTCGCGCGTGCGCTATCGAACCGCCGTGCGATTTCGCATGTCTTCAGCTGCATTCTCCCGGACAGCCCGTCGGGTGCAGGCATCCTGAATGATTCTAGTCCCGGGCATTCGCACTGGACAAACCGGATTGAGGGCAATTCGTCTCATTTCGGAAACAGCCGCGCGGCATTGTCGTACAGGATTTTCCGCTTGGCTGTCTCGCCAATCGGCAGCGCGTCAAATTTCTCGATGTTCCCTTTGATTTCAGGGACTCCCGGCCCGGGCCAGTCTGTGCCCCACAGAACTTTGTCCGCGATGTCTTCGATGCGCGGAAAGTATTCCATCAGCTTTTGGGGCGGAATTCCCGAAATGTCCATGTACATGTTTTTGTGGCGTCGCACCAGAAAGAACGCCTCATTCATCCAGAGCGGCCGACCGCCGTGCGCCAGGATGACCACGAGATTCGGATAATCGATCGAGACATCGTCGCAGAGCATCGGCTGCGCGTGCAGGTTTCGGGCACCTGGAAAGATGGACGTTCCTGAGTGAATCATGATCGGCATTCCGTTCGCTTGCGCGCGTTCGTAGATTGCGGCGAGGCTGCGGTTGCCATCGATGTAATCGTTTGGCGAAAGCGCCTGATGGGAAGGATGCATTTTGATGGCGCGAATGCCAATTTTCGCCAGGCGGTCCACTTCGGCGCCAGAGTCGGGAACGGTTCCTGGGAGAACCCCGCCAAAAGCGATAAGCCGATGGGGAGCGGCGGCGCAATACTTCGCGCTCCAATCATTCACTTCAGGCGTGAAACCAATGATCTTCGGCGCAACGTAGTTGATGACCCCCGCGCGCTCTACCCCAAGCGAATCCAAAAATGCGAGGAACGCTTTGGGATCTCTGCAATAGCGTTCTACGTCCGCATAGTCCTTGCGCCCCTTCTTCATCAACTCCATCGCGGAAGGCTTCATCATGTGGTAAGGCATGATGTGGACGTGGATGTCGATAATCGGTTGCACAAAACCTCGCGCCTACAAGAAACAGGAATTTACACGCTATCAGTTGAAACGAACGTATTCGAAATCCAGAGGGTTGTTATTGATGCCGCGCAGCGGCGGCGCAATCCAGTTTGCGAATTTTCCCGGCTCCGCCACGCGCCCGCTCATGAGGGATTGCACGTATTCGTAGTCTTTCGGGCTCGGCAGCCAGTCGAATTCGTGCTTCTTCCACGCCTCTTCTGTCAGGACTTCACCCTCCGGACTGATAAAGTGTCCCGCGAAATTTCCAATGGCGCGGTGAAAACCCTTGTGCGGTAAGGTCAAGCGGAAAGAGATTCCGGCTTGATCGATGACCCTCTGCCAGCGGCTGACGCCGTCGGCAATCTCATCAATGTAATCATCCCGCAAGCGTTCGTTCAGAGCCGTAAGCGCCGGAACATCTTTCGTCACGATCTTCTCGCCCACAACTTCAGAGACCGCGTAATGAGAGTCGATCAAAACGTGATCGTCCTCAAGCTTGGTTTCGCGAAAACGTCCTTTAAGGCCGCTGGTAAAGTAATTCGCGGCGTTTGAGGAAACGTCGGAGCCATAGAGATCCAGCGTTACGCTGCAATGAAAGTTCAAGTATTTCTGGATCGTCTGCAAATCAATCACGCCCAGAGCGCGCACATCCGACGGGTCTTCCACTTTGTTTTCCTTCATCACTTCGCAAGTGCGCTGAATGATGCGGCTCACGCCCGTTTCGCCTACAAACATGTGGTGCGCTTCCTCGGTCAGCATGAAGCGGCAGGTACGCGAGAGAGGATCGAAACCGGATTCGGCAAGCGCGCAGAGCTGGAACTTTCCGTCGCGGTCGGTGAAAAAAGTGAACATGTAGAACGCCAGCCAATCCGGCGTAGGCTCATTGAACGCGCCCAGAATGCGTGGATTATCCGTATCGCCGGAACGACGAGCCAGCAAGGCCTCGGCTTCCTCGCGACCATCACGGCCGAAGTAGCGGTGCAACAAATAGACCATGGCCCACAGATGGCGCCCTTCTTCGACGTTCACCTGAAAAATGTTCCTCAGGTCGTAGAGAGATGGGCACGAGAGCCCTAACATCTTCTGCTGCTCGACCGAAGCCGGCTCGGTATCTCCCTGCGTCACAATGATGCGCCGCAGGGTCGAGCGGTATTCTCCCGGGACGTCTTGCCACGCGGGCTGGCCTTTGTGCGTACCGAAATTGACCTGCCGCTTCTCGTCGCGCGGCTGCAGGAAGATTCCCCAGCGATATTCGGGCATCTTCACGTAGTCGAATTGGGCCCAGCCGTCCGGCTCGACACTGATGGCCGTACGCAGGTAAACATCATAGTTGCGGCTCTCGGTGGGCCCCATGTCGAACCACCAGCCCAGGAATGCGGGCTGCCAGTGCTCCAGCGCGCGCTGCAAGACGCGGTCGCGCCCCAGGTCCACATTATTGGGGATTTTTTCCGTGTAATTGATCATGGCGGCCCCTCGACTCTTTCCGAAATCTGTTCGCTAAACTTTTTCCCAATCGAACTTCACCGGCGCCCCCGTACCATAAACCTTGAGCGCTCCGTTTGGACCAACCGCATTCGGGCGAATGAAAATCCAGTTTTGCCAAGCAGACAAGCGCCCAAAGATTCGCGTTTCCGGCGTTTCGCCCGTCCCAAATCGCAGATTCGCTTCGAGGCCCGTCAACGCATCTGGTGATTGCGCGGCACGTGACTCTATCGCCTGCCGGATTTCATCGTCCCAGTCGAGGTCGTCAGGCGCGGCAGTGACAAGTCCGAATTTGAGCGCTTCGACCGCTGAAAGCTTTTTTCCAATCACTTTGCGAAGTGATTCGATCTGAGTGGCGTCCTCGTAAAAGCGCGCCGCCAGTCGCGAAAGGTGATTCACCATCGGCAGCAGTCCAAAGTTCATCTCAGATAGCGTGAGAGTCGCGACGGTCTCGCCTTCTTCTGTGTCTCGCATGTAGACGCGATCCGCCGCCAGGGCTAACTCGAACAGCGAGCCGGCAAAGCAAGAGCCAGGTTCCGCGATCGCGTACATCGAGCGCGACGTTACTTCAAAGCGCGCGAACGTTCGCCGCATCATTCCCAGGACTTCGCGCACGAACCAGTTGTCTTGATGTTTCAAGAGGAATTTGTCCATCTCCAGAACGGCATCGAGATTTCCGGCGGTTTTCATTACCCAAAGGCCAATTTCCAGTTCGTTGGTGCGCAAGTTCAGGATGGCGTCATCGAGTTCCCTCGCCATCTGCAATGGCCACCAATTCGCGCCGGCCGCAAGAGCCTTTTCGAGCGTTTGTTCTTCCACTGACACCGGTGCGCGCACTGTAATCGTCGCGGTGCGAGCCGTGCGGTTCAATTGCACGTCCACGTATTCGTAGTGCAGCCCGGCATCGTCCATCGTTTTCTGTAGCGGTGTCAGTGCTACGCCTTTCGCCCCCTCCGGACGGTCAGACAATTCCGCAAGCTTCAGCGCTCGCTGTTTGATATGTTCTGCAAACTGCTGCGGCTTAACAACGTCGTCCACCAGACGCCAATCTTTTGCTCGTTGCCCGCGCACGCCATCCTGGTTGGTGCAGAAAATGTCAGCGAGATCCTTGCGAACCTTTCGCTTGTCGGTCAGGCGTGTGAGCCCGCCGGTTCCCGGCAAAACGCCGAGCAGAGGAAGTTCCGGCAAGCTGACTGCGGAAGAGCGGTCATCGATAAGGATAATTTCGTCACAAGCCAATGCGAGTTCGTACCCGCCGCCCGCTGTGGTTCCGTTGCAAGCTGCAAGAAACTTTAATCCCGAATTTCGGCTGGCATCTTCGATTCCGATTCGCGTTTCATTCGTGAATTTGCAGAAATTCACTTTCCAAGCGTGCGTGGAGAGTCCGAGCATGTAAATGTTTGCGCCGGAACAAAAAATGCGGTTCTTCGCGCTCGCAAGAACCACGCACTGAATCTCAGGATGCTCAAAGCGAATGCGTTGCAGCGCGTCGTAAAGCTCGATGTCCACGCCCAGGTCGTACGAATTCAATTTCAGTTTGTAACCGGGTCGAATCCCGCCATCTTCGGCCACGTCCATCGTGAGGGTCGCCACCGGGCCGTCGAAAGAGAGCTTCCAATGTTTGTATCGCGATGGCTCAGTCTGATAATCCACCGCAGGCGACTTCGCTTTCGCTTCTTGAGTTACCGCTACGTCCACGCCAGCCTCCTATTGCAGATTCTGTTGCAATGCCGTTCTCAGCTTCGCGAAACTTTCTTCCACGGAAGTTCCCGAAGTGTCCAGCAATAAATCTGCTTTCCGGTAAAGTGGTTCGCGGGCTTCCAAAATTCGCCGAAGGTCTTCCATCGCTTGGTTGTTCGCGGCCATGGGACGAAAATCTCCCTGGGCCAATACACGCGACATGTGCTCTTCAGGCTGTGCTTTGATCCATACGGTGTAGCAATGCGAGAGCAGAAAATCAAAAGTTTCCTTTTCGGAGACTACTCCGCCCCCTACGGAAATCACGGCGCGCTCATTCTCGCCCAGCATTCTTTCGAGCGTGCGTTTTTCAATCGCTCGAAAACCAGATTGACCATAGAGCGAAAAAATCTCGCCCAGCGGCATTCCCGTATCCTTCTCGATTTCGTTGTCGAGCTCAACAAAACGGTTCCCCGTTTCCTTCGCCAGCATCGAACCGAGCGTGGACTTGCCGGCCCCGCGCATGCCGATCAGCGCGATGCGCATCCTCCGCATTTGTTCTTCCTGACCAAAGTCACGCGATAACCGAGATACCACTTCCTCAAGCCGATGCTCGGGCAGCCGTTCCAGAAATCTTTGGATCAATCTCTTCTTCGCGGCTTCTTCAGTTTGCGGCGCAAACAAGTTCGCAATCGGCACGTGAAGCGCCACGGCAATTCTCTGCAGCAGCACGACGGAGATATTTCCTTCACCGCCTTCCAGTTGCGCCAGATGCCTTTCCGAAACGTCTGCTTCTCGCGACATTTGTTTGCGCGTCATCCCCCGGCAGCTACGCAACTCGCGGACGCGCTTACCAAGGAAGCTCAAGAAATCGCCATTCGCTGAGAAACCGTGCGAATGGGAGACAGACGGCTTGGCTGGCGTCGTTGAGAAACCCATAAATCTCAAGTAGCATTATATTACAAGATAAGAAGCGTTGGTCAACGGTGGAATGACGAAACGACTCTTGCAGATTTTAAGCAGGTTGGTCACCTAGGGCACGTCTCCTATGAACTTAAATCTAATCAACAAGATACGCCGACAGGAAATCGGAGCCTTTATGGCAGAAATCACAGGCGCCTGGTTTTTCAAATATGCAGAATAATGCATCTCATCGCTTTTTTGCCTTACCTCATGGCGTTTGCTATTTTAATGGGTCGTATGCAGAGGATGGAGCCAATGAAGCTTCCTAATTATCTTGCTGGCCAATGGATTGAGGGCTCGGGCCCGGGCACGTCGCTGGTGGATCCGGTGACGGGAGACGAGCTGGCCCGGATCTCTTCCGATGGTGTTGATCTCAAGGCCGCTCTGGAGTTTGCCCGATCTCAAGGCGGACCAGCTCTCCGTCAACTCACCTACACGCAGCGCGCAGACCTGCTCGCAAAAATTGGCGAGCTACTGACAGCGAACCGCGATGAATACTTCCGTCTCTCCCTTCTGAACCTCGGCGCCACGCAAGCTGACGCCTCTTTCGACGTGGACGGAGCGCTTTACACCATGAAGTATTACGCAAAGATTGGGCGCGCCCTCGCAGAAGGAAAAATGTTGAAGGAAGGCGCGCCTGCCTCTCTCTCAAAGACCGGGGTATTCGCGGGCCAGCATTTTCTGGTTCCCACGAAGGGCGTGGCGGTCTTCATCAACGCATTCAATTTTCCCGCTTGGGGCTTCTGCGAAAAGGCCGCGCCCGCGCTTCTCTCGGGGGTCCCGGTGCTTGTGAAGCCGGCTTCTCCGACGGCCTGGCTCACGCACAAAATGGTGGAAGACGTCGTGAAATCCGGACTCCTGCCGCCGGGAGCGGTTTCTCTGGTTTGCGGCTCCGCCCGTGAATTGCTCGACTACGTCCGCGAAGAAGACATTGTTTCCTTCACGGGCTCCGCCGATACGGCCGCGCGCATTCGCACCCATTCGAACGTAGTGCATCGCTCGGTGCGCGTGAATATTGAGGCTGACAGCATCAACTCCGCCATTCTGGGACCAGATTGCGCGCCCGGAAGCGATCTCTTCGATCTTCTCGTGAAAGAAGTCCTGAAAGAAATAACGCTGAAAGCCGGCCAGAAATGTACGACCATCCGGCGTGTTTTCGCTCCGCGCCAAACCATGAAAGCCTTTGGCGACGCGGTTTCGTCCCGCCTGAGCACGACGAAAGTAGGAAATCCTCGCAATTCGGAAGTGAAGGTCGGACCTGTGGTCAACAAAGCGCAGCAAAGCGCTTGCCTCGAAGGCCTCAAGAAGTTGCGATCTGAATGCTCCGTGGTGTTTGGCGGAAACGATCACTTCGAACCGGTCGACGCCGACCCACAGAAGTCCGCTTTCGTTCAACCAACGCTGCTTGCCAGCAACGATGGACTTACCTCCAAATATGTTCATGATGTCGAGGTCTTCGGCCCTGTAGTGACCCTTGTGGCTTATGACAGCACGAAAGACCTTATCCCCATGGTTCGCCGCGGGAGCGGCTCGCTGGTAGCCTCGGTTTTTTCCAACGACTCCGCGTTCGTGCAGGAAGTGGTTCTCGGCATCGGCGACCTTCACGGCAGAATCCTGGCCGTTGATTCTTCGGTCGGCGCTCAACACACAGGCCATGGAAACGTGGTTCCAAGTTGCTTGCATGGTGGCCCAGGAAGGGCGGGCGGAGGCGAAGAACTTGCCGGTCTTCGCGCGCTTCTGCTTTACCATCGCCGTTTTGTCGTTCAGGGCCCCGTCAACTGTATTAAGGAATTGTCAGGTCGGTCCGCCGACACCAATCTACTCTATTCGTGAG
>Ga0209166_10001010_pt1 | contig 25284 bp, 23 predicted proteins | sample Coa_R1_3_FD_187151 | JGI IMG/M metagenome (GOLD analysis project Ga0209166, IMG submission 187151) | Surface soil microbial communities from Centralia Pennsylvania, which are recovering from an underground coalmine fire - Coalmine... | ecosystem: Environmental > Terrestrial > Soil >...
ACCTCACGCGCGACGGCGCGCTGGCGGTGATTCACGATGAGACGGTCGACCGCACGACCGATGGGCACGGACTGGTGCGCGACCACACGCTCGCGGAGTTGAAGCTGCTCGATGCTGGCGCGTGGTTCGGCCCGGCGTACGCGGGCCAACGCATTCCGACGCTCGCGGAAGTCCTCGACTTTGCGCGCGAGCGGAATACGGTCGTGGACATCGAGATCAAGAATGCGCCGATCTACTACGCGGGCATCGAGGATGCCGTGGTCACGGCCCTGGACGCGGCGCACATGACCGAACAGGTCATCGTGATCAGCTTCGACCACGCGGCGGTGGCGCGCGTGAAGTCGCTGGATGCCCGGATCGCCACGGGCGTCCTCTACGCCGGCCGCCCCGTCGACGGCGGCGTCAACCTGGCGCGCCAGGCGCACGCGGACGCCGTGCTCCCGCACTGGGCGTACGTGACGTCCGAGGACGTCCAGGCAGCCCACGCCGCCGGCCTCTCCGTCGCCCCGTGGGCCACGTCCGATCCCGCCGTCTTGCGCCATCTCATCGCCTGCGGCGTCGACGGCATCGGCACGAACCACCCCGACGTGCTCCGCCAGATCCTCGACCAGCGCGTCGAGCCGGCCGCGCGCATGCACCCGCAGGGTGGATCCCAGCAGTGAGCAAGCGCATCGATCCCGCCTCGAGCATGCACCCGCAGGGTTCTTCACCGCAGGCGCAGCTCACCGAGCGCTTCGTTGCGGCCACCCGCCTGCACCCGCGGGGTTCTGTACCGCAGGCGCAGGTCACCGAGCGCGTCGTTGCGGCCACCCGCCTGCACCCGCGGGGTGCCTCGCTGCAGGTCAGCGGCGACGACGTCGGAGCCGCGGGGAGCGCGAGATGACGGTCGCCTGGCCCGGCGCGCTGTTGAAGCGCGCGGACGTGCAGCTCTTCTTGACCAGCTTCCTCGGGCTGTACGCCGAGTTGCTGTGTATCCGCTGGATGCCCGCCCACGTGCGGTTCCTCTCGTACTTCACCAACTTCATCCTGCTGGCGTCGTTCCTCGGCCTCGGCGTCGGCATTCTCTCGGCGAGGCGCAAGTTGCGACTTGGGCCGCGGACGTTTCCACTCCTGATGCTGTTCGCAGCCATCCTGATCGCCGCCACGAAGTTCGAGCTGAAGATCGGCTCCGCGGGCGTCCTTTACTACGGCGCGGGTGAATCCGGCACCGCGCCACCCGAGAACGCGCTGGTGCTGCCAGCGGCGTTCCTGCTCGTCTCCCTGCTGTTCGTCTGCATCGGCCGTCCACTGGGCGTTTTGCTCGGCCAGGTGACCCCGCCGCTGCGCGCGTACGCGCTGGACATCGGCGGCAGCCTGGCGGGCATCGCCGCGTTCTTCCTGCTGTCGTTCTTCGAGCAGCCACCCGCCGTGTGGTTCCTCGGCCTCATCGCCATCACGCTCCTGCTCTCAGGCCCGACATTCCGAGATCGCGCCTTCATGCTCGTGCCCCTGCTGATCGCGACGATCATCGCCTGGAACATCGGCCTCGGCTACTGGTGGTCGCCGTACTACAAGATCGGCCTGACCCCCAGCGACAACCACCACGGCTGGGAGCTCAACGTCAACGAGAGCGGTCATCAGTCCATGATGCCCTCGGACGAAAAGGAGCCCTTCTACCACACGCCGTACCAGCTCTTCGGCTCGGGCCAATTCCAGCACGTGCTGATCATCGGTGCCGGCAGCGGCTCCGACACCGCGATCGGGTTGAAGGACGGCAACGTCGGCCACATCGACGCCGTGGAAATCGACCCGGTGATTGCCCGACTGGGCGCGCAGTACCACCCCGAGCAGCCGTTTTCGGACCCCCGCGTCACGGTCCACGTCGACGACGGACGCTCGTTCATCCGCAAGAGCACCGACAAGTACGACCTGATCATCTTCGCCCTGCCGGACTCGCTGACCCTGACATCCCAGTTCTCCAGCCTGCGGCTGGAGAGCTTCTTGTTCACCGAAGAATCGTTCAAGGAGGCCCGCGCCCATCTCACCAGCGACGGCGCAATCGTCCTCTACAACTACTACCGCCAGGACTGGCTCCTGCGAAAACTGGCCGGCATGCTCGAAACGGCGTTTGGCCAGGCGCCGTACGTGGCCAGTTACGGAGGTTGGGGCCGTGCCGGGGTGCTGGTGGACGGGCCGCGCCTGCAGACGCTCCTCGCCCAGCAGCCAGCGCTGAGCCAGCCGTATCAAGAGGTGCGCTCGCCGACCCCGCAGCTCGACGAAGACCCGAATGCCATTCTGCTGCCGCTGGTCGGCCAGGGCATCCTGTCGCACAACGAGATCGCTGGCGATGACAATCCAGCTCCGCCGACCGCGGCCACCGACGAGTGGCCCCTGATGTACCTGCGCGAGCCGGGCCTGCCTTTGCCCTACATCTTCGGGTTGGCCATGGTTGGCATCATTGCGCTGGGCTTGATCTTCGGGCTGGCTCCGCCGAGCGCCCGCAAAGGCTTCAGCGGGCACATGTTCTTCCTCGGCGCCGCCTTCATGCTGCTCGAGACGCGCAGCCTGGTGACCTTTGCGCTGCTGTTCGGCTCGACCTGGCTCGTCAACTCGCTGGTCTTTTTCGCCGTGCTGTGCAGCGTGATGCTCGCGGTGCTGATCAGTTCCCGTTTCCCCGTGCGGCCCTCGGTGCCGCTGTACGGCTTGCTCGTGGCGGCGCTGGTCGTCGCGTACCTCGTCCCCCAGGACGCGTTTCTGTCGATCGATTTCCTGCCGCTGCGCTACGGGCTCGCCAGTCTCGTCGCGTTTTTGCCGGTGTTCCTGGCCAACCTGGTGTTCGCCGGTTCATTCAAGGGCACCGGGCCCAGCGCCGACGTGGCGTTCGCGTCGAATTTGATCGGCATCATGCTCGGCGGGATGCTCGAATATGCATCGCTCATCATGGGCTATCGCAACCTGCTGCTCATCGTCATCGTCTTCTACGTGCTCTCAGCACTCCTGCTCCGCCGACGCTTTCGGCGACCCGAGGCGGCGCCGGCTGCGGAAGCGGCGGCACGCACGCCTGTCGCGGTCGCCGAATGGTAGGCGCACCCGCGGACGGTTCCGCCGCCAGCTTTCCACTCGCCGAGCATCCTCGGCTGCGAGCCATCGAGGTGTTCCCCGTGCGGGAGCGCGGCCAGCGCAACCTGGTGCTGCGCGATCCGGCCGATCCGCACATCAGTCCGATCGTGCTCTCCGTGGGCGCCGCCGACATCCTGGCCCTGCTTGATGGCCAGCGCACGCTCCCGCAGCTGACGAGCGCGCTGCTGTTACGCGGCGGCACGATCACCGAGAGCCAGCTGCGCGGCTTCCTGACGCAGCTCGACGAAGCTGGCTTTCTGGAGGGTCCGCGGGCGGAGTATCGCTTCGAACAGCGCCGCGCCGGCTTCCTCGCCCACCCGCATCGGCCAGCGGTTCACGCTGGTTCGTACTCCAGCAATCCCGAGGATCTCGCCGGCCTGCTCGAAGCCGGTTACCTCCACGGCGACGGACCGCGGGCAGTGCCCGACCGACAGGATGGCGGCGCGGCCCCGGTGCGGGCGGCGATTGCGCCGCACGTCGACCTCCACCGCGGCGCGCCGACGTACAGCTGGGCGTACAAAGCGCTCGCCGAGGCGCAGCCGGCCGAGCTCTACGTGGTGCTGGGCACCTGCCACACCGGTGTAAAGGGCGACTTTGCCGCGACGTTGAAGGCATACGACACGCCGCTTGGCGCGGTGCCCGCGGACGCAGACTTCATTGCCCGGCTGGGCCGCCACTGGGGTCGCGACCTCTTCGCGGGCGAGTTCTCGCACGCCGGCGAGCACTCGATCGAGTTCCAGGCCGTCTACCTGCGCTCACTCGGCCTGGCCGGCGAAGGCGCGGCGCCGATGGTGCCGATCCTGTGCGATTCACTCCACAACATGGTCCCCGAGGGCAGGTCGCCCCGCGCTGTGCCCGCCGTCGCGCGCTTCGTCGACGCGCTGCAGGCGACGCTCGCCGAGGATCGTCGGCGGATCACGCTCATCGCCGCCGTCGACCTCGCGCATATCGGCCAGCGGTTCGGGGACGCCTGGCTGGTCGATCTGCCGCGTCAGGCCAGCGTCGGGACCGCCGACCGTGAGATGCTCGACTTCATCCTGGCGCCGGATGCCGACGCCTACTACGCCCAGGTCATGCGCGACCGCGATGCGCGCCGCATCTGCGGTTTCACGCCGATCTACCTGCTCACCGCGCTCATGCAAGCCGAGCAGCGGCGGGGCGAGCTACTGCGCTATACCCAGTGGGTCGATTCGGACAAGAGCTCCAGCGTCACCTTCGCGAGCGCCATCTTCCGCTAGGAGAAAGGTGAGGACCGGACCCGACAGATGTCCATAGTCACACGTCAGCCGCTGCACTGCATTCTGCCGCCCGACTTGCTCGATCGTCTGGCGCGTGACACCGACGCGGCGGTCCGAACCGCCGCGCTTGACACGCTGCAATTCGATCACCTCTTCCGTTTGACGCGTGCCGAGATGGCTTCGCGCCTGGGCGGCCGCCAGGCCCGACCCATCACGTTCGCGCGCATCGGCGGCAAACCGCAACGCACGATCTACGACCAGCAGCACAGCACCAACCAGACTCCCGGCGTCGTTGCCCGCGCTGAAGGGCAGCCGCCCGTCTCCGACGTCGCGGTGAACCAGGCGTACGACGGCCTGGGCTACACCTACAACTACTACTGGACGACCTTCCAGCGCGACTCGATCGATGGCCAGGGTCTGCCCATGCTCGGCCTGGTCCACTACGGCACGAACTATGACAACGCGTTCTGGGACAACGTCCGCGACATGTTCTTCGGCGATGGCGACGGTCAGATCCTGACCCAGACGACGGCCGGCATCGACGTCGTGGGCCACGAGCTGACGCACGGCGTCACTCAGCACGAAGCCAACCTGACGTATTCGGGCCAGTCCGGGGCACTGAACGAGTCCATCTCCGACGTGTTTGGCATCCAGGTCAAGCAGTTCGCCTTGAATCAGGACGTGACGCAGTCGGATTGGCTGATCGGCGCCGAAATCGTCGGACCGGCGCTCAAGCCAGCGCTGCGGTCGCTGCAAGCGCCGGGCACCGCGAATCCGCACGACACCCAGCCCGCCGACATGGACAAGTACGTCGACGGCGGCGACGTCCACGTCAACTCGGGCATCCCGAATCATGCCTTCTACGTGGTCGCGACCACGCTCGGCGGCAACGCCTGGGATGTCGCCGGCAAGATCTGGTACGCCACCCTGACCGATCCCGCGCTCGCGGCCGGCTCGACGTTTCAGGACTTTGCCAAGCTGACGCTCGTGCATGCGCAGCGCACGTACGGCGCGGGCGGTCGGGAGGCGCTGGCGGTCGCGGCGGGCTGGGACGCGGTCAAGGTCCCCTCGACGTAAGCGACCCGCCGCCCGCATCGCTGCGTCTAGCCGTGCCGAAGGTACAGGGCTCGCTCGCAGCTCGATCGGGCTGTTCGCGTCAGGGCGTGGTATGTCATCCTGAGATCGATATGCGTATTCGTGTGACTCGTCGGGGCGGCATAGCAGGCATCGCGATGCGTGGGGAATCTGAGACCACGGAGCTCCCGCCGGAGCAGGCCAGGCTCGCCGAGGAAGCGCTCGACCGCTTGCCCCTCGATGCGCCGCCGGCCCCGCCACGACATCCTGACGGGTTTCAGTACGAGATTGCGTTCTCACCGCACGACGGGGCGCAGCGGTCGACGGTGATCGACGAAGCCGAGGTCTCTGATGCGCTGCGTCCAGTGATCGAGACCGCGATGGGCCACGCCACGCTCGGTTAATGGTCACCTACCTGGTGGTAGCGGCGCACCCCGACGATCCTGACTTTGGCGTAGCTGGCACAGCGGCCCACCTGGCCAGGCAGGGTCACGCGGTGCACTACCTGATGTGTACCAGCGGCGACGCCGGCAGCGACGACCCTTCGATTTCGCCATCGGAGCTGGTGCGCACTCGCGAGGCCGAGCAGACGGAGGCGGGCCGCATTCTGGGCCTCGCGGGCGTGCACTTTTTGCGGTTTCCTGACGGCGAGCTGCAGCCGACCATCGAGCTGCGCAAGGCGATCGTGCGGTCCATGCGGCGGCTCAAGGCGGACGTCGTGATGTGCCAGGATCCGCGGCCCATCGTCGACGACGACGGCTCGTATTTGAATCACCCCGATCATCGGGCGGCGGGGCAGGCGACGCTCGACGCGGCCTTTCCCGCGGCAGGCAACCCGAGTGCCTTCCGCGACTTGCTGGCGGAAGGGCTCGCCGCGCACAAGGTGCGCGAGGTCTGGTTGTTTTTCGGCGAGCGGCAGCATCTGAACCACTGGGTCGATATCAGCGACACGATCGAGCAGAAGATCCAGGCGCTGGCCGCGCACGCCAGCCAGCTCGGCGACTGGGCCAGCAGCGGCGGCATGCGTGCCGAGATCCTCAAATGGGCCGCCGAAACGGCGACCCGCCACAACCTCGGGTACCAGTACACCGAAGGTTTCCAGCGCATCATCCTGGAGCGCGACGACAAGCCCCCCGAAGCGGCAGCGATAAAACCGCCGCCGTGAGCCACGCGGGCAACCGCCTACCTGCATCGCTGCGCTCGCTCCCTCATGGGCCGGAATACGCGCGCACGCGAGGGCACGTCACCGCCCCCGCGCGCCGTCGCAGGTGGTCGAGGCTGCGATTGCGGACGACCGTCAAGAGCCATGCGCGGGCGGTGCCGCGGGGGCTGGCCGGAGCGTGGGTGGCGTCTGAAAAGCGCGAATACTCGGGGAACTACTCCCCCTCTCCCCCGGGAGGAAAGGCGGAATCGTCGTGGGCTACGCCGCGTCTCGGTCAACCTGCTGGTACCCGATGCCAGGCCCGGTCACGAACCCCCTGAACTGGGGGTCTGGGGCCGGCGCCCGCGGTCGATGCTGTAAGGGCAATGACTTCTCTCTCGGGTGTGGTCGCCGGCACAGCGCCTGCTGCTATCACTACCAGTACTTCGCTGGCGGCGATCGCCAGTCCCAAACCGGTCGCTCAGCCGGCGAACCCCGCGAGCATCGGTCCCGCGGCCACCCTGAACCTCAGCCAGGCCGCCCTGGCCAAGCTGAAGGGCGACCAGGACTGGAAGCCCGGCCTGGCCGTCGACTCGTTCTGATCCTCTGAGGGCGACCGGCTTTGCCGGCATGACCGGATGTCATGACTCGCCCATGCCGACCTGGCTACGCTGCTCACATGCGGACCGGCGCGCGGCATGGATCGAGGGGTTCCTGATCTCTGTGCCGCACCTCGTCCCGGTTCCCAGGGAGGCCGGCCATGAACCGGCAGCGCATCCTGCTCCTCGAAAATGACGGCGCGCTCCAGGGTGTCCTCTGCGACCTGTTCGGGTATGAGGACCTGGATGTCACGGTGTGCAACTCGCTGGCCGAGTTACGAGCGAACGTCAAACAGTACCCGAATGCCGCGGTGGTGTCTGACTCGTGGGCAATCGGTGACTACACCGCCCTGAGCCCGAAGCATCGCGCCGAGATCCTTGAGCTGTCCACGATGGCTGAGGTCGTCCTCACCACCGGGCAGCGCTGGGGCAGTCGGCTGCTCGACGGCGAGTTGGGCAGCGTGGTGATCGTCGAGAAGCCATACGACATGGATCACCTGATGCTCGCCGTCCGCGCGGCGCTCGAACGCGCGACCCAGTCGGTAGCCCGCGCCGGGCGCTGATCGGATCCGCGCTAGGCCGTGGCGCTCGCGGCTTGCTCGGGGGTCAGTGCCTCGTCGATGAGCATAACCGGGATGCCCTCGCGGATCGGGTAGTGCCGCTGGCACACCTGACACACGAGATAGTTCCCCTGGCGAGTCACCGGCTGCTTGTCGAGCGGGCACGCCAGGATGGCCAGCAACTCGGCGTCGACGTCGCCGCCCAGCTTCGGCGGGTCCGGCGCGACGTCGCCGGCGCCCGCGGACTCGGATTGCGACCACGCCGACTCGTCCGAGCCGCCGCCCCCGCGATTCTTCCACCACAGCGCCGCGCCACCCGCGGCCAGCAACAGCAGCAGTAGACGCTTCATGCGCGGACCGTCGCCTCCGTGTTCGGCAGGAAGCTCGGGCGCCGCCGCTCGAACGCGTCGATGTCGGCCTGGGCATTCTGGAGGGTCAGGCCAATGTCGTCGAGGCCATTGAGCAGGCGGTGCTTCACCGCCGGGTCGATGTCGAACGAGGCCAGCGTATCGCGATCGTCGGCCACCGTCTGCTGTTCGAGATCGATCGTCAGGCGGTACCCGGGCTCACTCTCGGCGCGGTCGAGGAGCTGCCGAACGACGCGCTCCGGCAGCTGCACCGGCAACAACCCGTTCTGGTAGCAGTTGAAGCGAAAGATGTCGCCGAAGCTGGGCGCGATGACCGTGCGAAAACCGTATTGCTGCAGCGCCCAGGGCGCGTGTTCGCGCGACGAACCCGAGCCGAAGTTGCGCCCCGAGATCAGCACGCTGGCGCCTGCGTACCGGGGTTGGTTCAGCACGAAGTCTGGATTCGGGGAGCCATCCGGCAGCACCCGCCAGTCGAAAAAGAGACCCTTTTCGAAGCCGGTGCGGGCGATGCTTTTGAGGAACTGTTTGGGAATGATCTGGTCGGTGTCGACATCGACGCGATCAAGTGGTGCGGCCAGGCCCGTGTGGCGGGTGAAGGGGTCCATAAGCTCAGTTGAAGTCCCAATCTCGAATATCGACGAAGTGTCCGGCGATCGCCGCCGCCGCGGCCATCGGCGGGCTGACCAGATGGGTGCGACCGCCCTTGCCCTGGCGGCCCTCAAAGTTGCGGTTCGAGGTGCTGGCGCAGCGCTCGCCCGGCTGCAGGATGTCAGGATTCATGCCCAGGCACATGCTGCAACCGGCTTCGCGCCACTCGAAGCCGGCGTCGGTGAACACGCGGTCGAGGCCCTCCAGTTCAGCGGCCACCTTCACCTGGTGCGAGCCTGGCACGACCATCGCCCGCACGCGGGCGTCGACGTGTTTGCCGCGGATGACCCGCGCCGCGGCCCGCAGGTCCTCGAGCCGGGCATTGGTGCACGACCCGATGAAGACCCGATCCAGGGCGATGTCCTGAATCGGCGTCAGGGGGTGCAGGTCCATATAGCGCAGCGCCTGCTCGAGTGAGTGCCGATCGTCTTCGGACTGCATGCTCGCCGGGTCAGGGACACAGCCCGTGACCGGCGCGACCATCCCGGGATTGGTGCCCCACGTGACGTGCGGTACCAGCTTCGCCGCGTCCACCTCCACGGTGCGCTCGTAGACCGCGCCCGGATCGGTGCGCAGATCACGCCAGGCGGCCAGCGCCTGCTCCCAGGCGGCCCCCCGTGGCGCGTGCGCCCGGCCATCGAGGTACCCGAACGTGGTGTCGTCCGGGGCGATGATGCCAGCCCGCGCGCCGCCTTCAATGCTCATGTTGCACACGGTCATCCGGCCTTCCATCGACAGCGCTCGAATGGCGCTGCCGGTGTACTCGATGACGTGGCCGATGCCACCGCCGATCCCGATGCGGCCAATGATGTTGAGCACGATGTCTTTGGCGGTGACGCCCAGCGGCAGGTCGCCCTCGACGCGCACTTCCATCGGCAAGGGTTTGCGCTGTGGCAGGGTCTGGGTGGCCAGCACGTGCTCGACTTCACTGGTGCCGATGCCCCACGCCAGCGCGCCGAACGCGCCATGCGTGCTGGTGTGGCTGTCGCCGCACACGATGGTCAAGCCTGGCTGCGTGAGGCCTAACTCGGGGCCGATGACGTGGACAATGCCCTGCAGCGGGCTGAAGCGATCCTCGAGCCGGACCCCAAATTCGGTGCAATTGCGTTCGAGCGCGTCAAGCTGCTCCTTGGCGATGACGTCGGTCACGGGCTGCGACAGCGGCCAGGTGGGCGTGTTGTGATCCATGACCGCGATCGTGAGTTCGGGACGCCGGACGCGCCGACCGGCTAGACGCAATCCCTCGAATGCCTGGGGTGAGGTCACCTCGTGCACCAGGTGGAGGTCGATGTACAGCAGGGCAGACTCGCCGGGCGTCTCGCGAACGACGTGCGCATCCCAGATCTTCTCGAACAACGTGCGGTCGGGCATTGGAGCAGCCGAAGTTTACAATGTCGCCGATGAAGCGACGGGAGGCGCTGCGGCTACTCGGGCTTGCCATGGCCGCGACGCTGGGCGCCGCCTGCCAGATCGGCCTGCCGGGGCAGGAGCAGCCGGCAACCAGCGTGCCCACGCCGGTGCCGCCGGCCACCCGTACCGAAGGCACAGGACTGCCGACCGCCACGCCACCTGACATCGGCGCGCTGCCGGCCATCCGGCTGGCGATCGACATCGATCCAGACACGTTGGATCCGGCCGGGCAGACCAATCCCACCGTTTCGAGCATCGTCGATCATCTGGCCGAGACGCTGGTGCGCCTGCTGCCAGACGGAAGCGTTGGGCCCGGGCTGGCCCGCCGGTTCACCCAATCCACCGACGGTCGAGCCTTCACGTTCGAGCTTCGCCCGGATGTGCACTTTCACGACGGCGGCCTGCTCGATGCCGAAGCGGTGACGCTGTCGCTGCAACGGTTCCTCAACCCGCAGCTCCGCGTCCCTCAGCGCGCGCCGTTCGACTCGAACCTGGTCGACGGCATCATGGCCATCGATCCGCTGACCCTGCGCATCGGGCTCAAGGACACCTCGCGGCTGTTTCTGCAGAAGCTCGCCGCGACCGAGCTGGCGATCGTTTCCCCCGCCCACGCCCGCGCCTTCCCGGACAACTACAACGAGGAGCCAATCGGCACGGGCCCGTACCGCTTCAAAGAACGGCGCAAGGGCGAGAGTATTGTCCTCGAACGGTTCGACCGCTACTGGGGCAAGCCGCCGCACTATCCGCTGGTCCAGTTCCGCATCGTGCCTGAGGTCGCCACACGCGAGAGCCTGTTGCTGGCCAATCAGGTCGAGTTGATCCTGCAGCCGCCGCTGTCCGACCTGCCCGCGCTGCAGACGAATGCCAATCTCAAGGTGGTCAAGACGCCGACCGCGCGGTCGACGTTCGTGGCGATGGATCTCACCCTGCCGGGCGGCACCCCGCTGGCCATCAAGAAAGTCCGCCAGGCACTCAACTACGCCGTCGACCGTGACGGCATCATTCGCAACCTGCTGTTTGGCGCCGCCACGCCGCTGGATGCGCCCATGGCGTCGACGCTGGTCGGCTATTCACGCGTTGGCGGCTACTCCTACGATCCGAATCGCGCCCGGCAACTGCTCCTGGAAGGCGGGACGCCACACCTGGCGCTGCGCTTTACGCACCCGACGGGCCGGTCGATGCAGGAAGCGATGGCGACGCAGCTGGCGCAGGCCCTGGCCGGCAATCTCCGCGAGGTCGGCGTCGACACCGAGCTCGTCGGGTCGGACTGGCCGTCGTTTCTCGCCTCGATCAGCGTCCCTGAAGATCGGGGCACCGCCCATATGCACCTGTTCAACTGGGCGCCGGCGCTGCTCGACGCATCCCAGCAGATGACCCAGTTCGTTCGCTCGCAGTGGCCGCCGCAAGGGCTGGCGACGAGCCACTACTGGAATCCGAAAGTCGAGTTGCTCGTCAGCGAGGCCGCTCGCGAGCCCGACGATCAGCGACGCCGGGACCAGTACGCGGAGGCGCAACGCATCGTCTGGGACGATGCACCGTGGATCTTCCTGTGGGTGCCAAGCTCGGTCATCGCCCATTCAGCTCGACTGACTGGCATCGCCAGCCTGCCCACCGAGAAATTCTCAGCCGCGTACGCGGAGCCAGTTTAGTCTTTTGGGTACCGGCTTTCAGTACCTTTGGATGATGCGGGGCATGCAAATTGCGAGCAGAATCGTTATACCCCGATATCCCGCACCAAAGTTTGTGAGCACCCATGTCGCAATTTCTCCGTCTCAGCCGTGATAGCGCTCAAGGACTCGTCGAATACGGGTTGATCATCGCCCTTGTAGCCGTCCTCGCCATTGCCGGGCTGATTGTCTTCGGACCAGCCGTCAGCAGCCTCCTCTCCCAGCTCGGCGGGTCCGTCTAGCTGATCTCTCTCTCTAGTTGGGGTCCACCTCGGCGGTCTCGGGAGGGAGTGAGGTCGCCTACTGAGCCTGAGGAGTCGGCGCGGCCGGACCTCCGACGGTCCAGGTGACCCGGTCGGTGAAGCGCTCGCTTCCAGGTAAGCCCCTGGTCCCGATCGCCTCCACGACGTTCGAGCCGGCGCCAAGCACGACTGGCCATCGAAAGATGCGGGTCGTGCTGGTCTGGCTGCCGAGATCGTCGCCGTTGACGGCCAGGTCGACGGAGTCAGCATTCGAGTACACCGTCACGGTGAGCGACCCGTCGGGCCGCGGCTCGAACCGTCGATCGGTGATGTAGATCACCGGTGACGCCGACCAGTTGGCCTGGTACCAGTAGAACGCGTCCTTGCGGATCTTCCGGTCGTACGTGACAAGTCCCTTGTCATTGCGACCGGGCGTGTCGCCCTCACTGCGGGCCGCCGAGGCGAAGTCAAACAGGTTCCAGACGAACGACCCCCACAGGTACGGGCGGTCGCGGATCGCCAGCCAGTACGCCTCGTGGAACCGGTTCTGGTAGGTCTCCGTGTGGTCCTGCGCGGTGGGCGCATCTGCGTGGAAGCTCGGCAACACACTCGCCCCGGCGCCGTATTCGCTGATTCCGAGCCGCCAGTCTGGATGAGCCGCGTGCGTGCGGTCCGCCCATGGTCCGAAGTCGGTGTCACTACCGTAGTACCAGCCGAAGTAGCGATTGGAGCCGAACACGTCCGTCGCGACGTCCGGCGTCTCTCCGGCGCTCGCATGCGTCGTAAGTCTGGACGGATCTTCCTGGTGGACCAGGGTGTTGAGACTCTGCAGTAACGGCCGCGGGTCGGGGCCGCGGCTCAGGGTCGCCTCGTTCGAGATACTCCAGAAGGCGATCGAGGGGTGATTCACATTCTGCCGAATCAACTCCGTCAACTGCTGCCGGGCGTTGTTGGCGAACTCGGCGGAGTCCGTGATGTAGTTGATGACGGGTAGCTCGGCCCAGATGATCTGGCCGCCCTGATCCGCGAGGTCATACGTGCGCTGGGCGTGCTGGTAGTGGGCCAGTCGGACGGCGGTGGCCCCGATGTCCTTGACCAGCGTCCAATCCTCATCGAGGTTCGCATCGCTGACGGCCCACCCGGTGTCCAGTCGGTCCTGGTGCTTGTTGACCCCGTACAGGCGGTACGGTCGCCCATTGAGCTGGAATCCCGTGTCGGCATCGACGCTGAACGACCGGAAGCCAAGCGGCTGCGTGACCTCGTCGACCGGCCGGCCGTCGGAGTCCAGTACGCGCACACGCACCTGATACAAGTATGGCGCCGCCAATCCATCCCACAGGTTTGGACGCGCGATTGTCGTGGCCTGGACCACGTCGCGCTCCGATCCGCCGGGGATGTCGACGTCTGAACGCGGTTGCTGTACCGCCTGCCCGCTGGCGTCGACGAGGGTCGTCTCAAGCGTTGGCTGTCTCGATCCGGGCCCGTCGTTGACGACCTTCGCCGTCACCTGGAGGTCCGCTGAACCGGCGCTGACGTTGGAGGTCTGCAGGTAGACGGCCGACGACCCGAAGTCGGTCAAACTGAGGTGCAGGTCTTCGGTACTGACCAGATGCACCATCCGGTACAGCCCGCCAGAGAACGTAAAGTCCGCGCTCAGCGGCGGCGTATCCGGGTCGAGCTCGTTGTCCACCCGGACCGCGATGACCTGCTCCCCGGTCGCGTGCAGTGCTGAGGTCGCATCAAACCGAAACGCCGCGAACCCACCCTTGTGCTCGCCCAGCAGGGTGCCGTTGACGTACGCATCGGTGACGAGATTGGCGCCGTCGAATTGCAAGTAGAACCGGCGGCCGCTGGCGGTCGATACCGTGTAATGCAGCCGGTACCAGCTCGGCCCGCGGTAGTACCGATCGCCGCCCATCTGTCCATCGAGGTTGTTCCACGTATGCGGCAGCGCGATCGCTTCCCAACCCGCGTCGTCGAGCGCCTCCGCCTGCGCCCCCAACACGTCGCCTTTGTGGAACTTCCACCCCTGCGCCAGGGCCACGTCCACCCGCCCGAGCGTCACCTGCGCGGCCGCCCCCGTCCCGCCGATCACCAGCAGCCCGCAGAGCACAACAAAAACCCCCGCCCATTGCTGGGCGGGGGTGGTAGTCACGTCTTCAAATGTAGCAGTTCTGTTTCCGCACCCGCGAGGCGATCCCGCCCGGCAACGCTGCCGGACGGGATGTCCTTCAAGTGCCTAGCGTGGCGGTGCAGCGAATACGTACAGCTGCGACGGGTCAGTACCAACAACGACCCCGTCTGCAACTGCCATCTCAGCCTCAGGGCAATCGACGGCATCGATGTAGTTCCACACGACGGTGGCTGCCACCGTTGGCGCGGCACCCGTCATGGGATCGATGGCCAGGAAGCCATTCGGGAAGTCGCCGGTCGTTTCACCGCTGCAGTTCGCCACGTAGAGGACCCCATGTCCACCTGAGACGAACGTGACGTTAGTGAGGCCGACAACGGGCGTGTTCGCTGCGCTGACCACGGTGCGCTGGACGACGGTGGCCAGCGAGGTCGGCTCGAACTGCAGGAGCTCGAGTGGAGACTGGGCGTCGACGCCAGCTCGGAATGGCAGTTGCAGCGCACCATTGTAGACAATCGGCACGTCCCCAACACTTACGGCTCCAGTCGTGGAGAGTGTGTTGAGCAGAACCGACTTGGCAAGGGTGCCAGTGTCGAGATCGATCGCATTCACACTGATCTGTGGGAACGCTCCAGAGCTCGGCTCCTGGTAGAGGAAGTAGGCTCGATTCGAAGCAGCGTCAGTGGTGATGTCGCCACTGAACGATGCCAACTGGTACGTCGGGATGGTGCCATTCAACACTCCGCTTGCGACGGGTGGACTGTAGGTCCATGCAAACTGAGGGTCGGAGGCATTGGAGACGAGGTCGTACGCATGGAGCCCGATCTGGGTGTCCCATGCAAGCAGTTTGTCACCCGTTACGAGAATTTGGGCTTGCCCGCGGATTCCAGTAATGATGAACTTCTGGACGCCGGTACTGGCGTCTAGCCCACGGATGACCGTGGCGTCGTTGCCAACGTTGTAGATCGGCTCAAACACCGTATTGTTTGCAACCGCTGGTGCCAGTGCGGCGCCAACACAGAGCGGGCAGGAGGCCGCGTCAGAAGACCAGAGTGCCGCGCCATCGAGCGTACTGAACGCCTGGACGATGTTGGCCGAGGAGACGTACACGACTCCATTGGCGACCGCCGGTGGGGAGAGGTCAGTCAAACCGTTCAACTGTTGCGGCGCCCACTTCAAGACACCGGTGACGGCGTCCCGTGCCGTTAGCAGGTTGGAAGGAAATTCCGTCGTGTTGTAGACCACGCCGTCCGCGATGACGGCCGCGTTCTGCACGTTGTTGCCGGCTGTCCACGGCGCGGCGCCTGCCGCGGGTGGCGATCCCAGTGCGCCGGTATTGACGCCAGAGCGCGAAGGTCCGAAGAGGTGCTGCGGCCAGTCGTTGTTGACAACCGGCACACCCACGGGTGTTGCGGTGTCAGTCGGCGTCGCCATCGGCGTTGCCGTGTCCGCGGGCACGGGCGTTGCGGTGTCCGTCGGCGTTGCGGTCGGAACGTCAGTGGCTGTTGATGTTGCCGTTGGAATCGCGGTTGCTGTCGACGTTGCCGTCGCCGTTTGGGTTGGGGTCGACGTTGCCGTCGCCGTGGCCGTCGCCGTTTGAGTTGGCGTCGAGGTCGCCGTTGGCGTCGCCGTCGCCGTTTGGGTTGGCGTCGAGGTTGCTGTCGGCGTTGCCGTAAGGGTTGGGGTCGCTGTTGAGGTTCCCGTCGCCGTGGCCGCTGGCGTTGCCGTTGACGTGTTCGTGGCCGTTGCCGTCGGGGTGGCCGTATTTGTTGGCGTAGCGGTGTTCGTTGGCGTCGCCGTGAGAGTCGCCGTGGCGGTGGCCGTCGGCAGCGGTGTCGCGGTCGGAGCCGGGCAACTCAGGACAAAGCGTCCATTGCCGGCGGTCCAGCCGTTGTAGATGCTGACCGTAACGTTGGTCACCTTCGCGCCATCAGTAAGGTGGAGCGTGCTGGTGTAATGACCCACTGATTTAGTGGTGCCCCCATCCGCCGTGGTCGAAGACAGCGGGACTTGCACCGCGACACCGTTGTCCCACGTCACGGTAATGAACGGCGGAATGTGGCTCGGATCGTCGATCTGATTGATGACCCAGTGCCACTGTGTCGGATCACACAACAACTCCGGCAGTCCGTTCATGACGGTCGCTGTGGAGCCGGATGGGGTCGGCGAAGCGGTCGCGGTTGGGGCGGCCGTCGAGGTACGCGTTGGGGTGGCAGTAGGGGCCGTGACGCCGTTGCAGTTGTTCGTGCCACCATTGTCGTGCTGGATAAGACGGCTCTGATCGCCGTAGAAGTTGTACGACGTCGCCGGCCCGAGCTGGGTGATCGGCAGTCCTGTAACAAAGTCAACCTGGTAGTAGCAGGGCGGAGCCGTGACCTTCAGCGTGCTCTGCGTTGGCCCGTTGCTGAAATTGCCAGTCGCTGACTGGTAGATCTTCTGTTGGCTGGCGGTGGTGCGGTCGAATGTCGCCGCGGGAGCCGTATAGCTCACGAGTGACACTGGAACGTTGGAGCAACCGGGCGCCACATAGAACTGCGCCGAAATAGAGTTGCCCTGGCGGATTTGACCACCGATCTGCGACACCGGCGCGTTTTTGCCGATGATGAAATTCGCGCCCGTAACGGCCGCGATGCCCGCCGGGCAGGTGCCAAGTGTAGCGCTGCTCGTGCTGGCCTCACTGTACATCGGGTCCAGGATGTCCGCTTCGGGTTCGATCGAGGCCGCGGTCGGATCGGCGTCGGCGAGATCGATCGAAGCCGCCGTCTGGGTGAAGTCTTCGTTCGATAGGGCGCGCGTCTCTGATTGATCCTGGTTGTTGAATTGATCGTCCGTCTCGAGATTGGCCTGTTTGTCCGGACTGTCGGCGTTCGGTTCGGCCTCGCCCATGAGCGGGAGGGTTTGTGCGCGGATCGCGATCTTGGTCAAGCGGAGGTGACCACTCCGATCGCGCTGCACCGATGCGGAGATCAGCTCGCCTCTCTTGAAGGAGGACAGGCCCCGTCTGCGCGGAGTGACCTGGGTAGCCTTGTCCACTACGAAAACACGGTCGCCGTGGATAGTACGCAGGGTCAGCGTGTGGGCGGTAAAGCGAGCGACCTGGCCCGTGATCTGCGTCTGATAATCGAGGGGCAGCGCGTGAACAGCCCGTGACCCGGTCGGAGTCGCTGGACCCGGCCCAGGCGCCGCCACGGCGTTGAAGAGCATCAATGCAGACATGACCGCTCCGAGCGCAGCCGATGGTCTGATGAATTTGAGTTTCTTACTCAGAGCGAGCACGAGCGACCTCCCAAAACCGGACATAGCAATCTGACCCTTACGAGTCTTCTCAAGCATCGGCAGGCGACACGGTGTCTTTAGCCTCCGCATATGACAAACGCATGTCGTTTGACGGAGATCAGTCCACCGGTACCAGTAGTCACCCGAATCGGGACCTATGACTACCTGTCCGGATGCTGCGGATGCCCGCGCCGCACCTAGACTCAATTCGCGGTACGCGGGCGCATATACGCGCGCGCTCCGTAAACACCACCGGGGGTAGGTACATGTTTCTGAATGAGTTGAGTTCCATGCCAGTGATCGGCCGTGCACTTCCGCGCGTCGGAGCCTCGCTAGCGCTGGCAGCGAGCCTCCTGGGCGTCGGCGCCGGGCAGATCGTCGTGCACGCGCAAGACGCTGGGCCTGCCGCGATAACCGTCGACGGAGCGAAGCTGCCGTACATCGTTTGCGGGATCGATACGCGCCTGGAGTCCGGCGGCGCCCAGTCGATCCTGCTTACCGCGGACGGAGTGCCGCTCATTCCGGCGCAGATTGATCCGGCGGCGATCGGCGAGACCTTCCGCATCCATGGGCGAACGGTGGCGGACTGTGGTGCAGGTCCAGGGTTCAAAGGCCTCGCCGACCGAACCGCAAATACGGGATCCGCGACGTTGCCCGTTGGACTGTCCTGGCTCAACGGCAGCCAAGCGCAGCCAACCAGCGCGGAAATGGACGCCCTCGGTTGCTCGGGCTCCACGGACGGCTGCACCATGCTCGTTCCAGTCGCAACTGGAGTCGGCGGCGGCCAGTTGCAGTCAGTCGTCTGGGCAGCGATGCAGGTTACAACGACCGGCGTGAACTCGCACTCGGGCGTGCTGCTGGGCGACTCCGCTGCGCTCGAAACCCGTCAGTAGTCCACGCTTAAAACGAAACCCGCGGCACGTCTCGACGTGCCGCGGGTTGGCATGGATGGATGGGACGCGGCCCACTCAGGCCAAGCTACCTGAGCCCCATCGAAGTGAGGCCATTCGCCGGATCATTCCGCGTGCCAAATGTCCAGGTGAATGTCTGCGGCCCGCCGCCAACACTTGAACCAGGCAGGAGCTGGGCATAGTGAATGTTTACGGTGAGCGGGGGCCTGGTGATCCAGAACGCTGCCCAGATGACGCAGTCAAATCCGCTCAACATGCTCGGAGCGATGTTGTTCACCTTGCCTGGCACGGCAATCGGGAGCAGCATGCGACAGCCGTTGGCCAGCGCCGCGGTGGTATTGCATCCGACTTCCCCCTCCACTCGGCTCTGCACCGATGATGCGGCAGTGCCTGTTGTAGCAACCAGATTGGTTGGCAGACTCTTGACCCCGAAGTTGTTTACCTGGTCCGCGAGTCCCTTGAAGCCGATATAGCCACAGTTGGTGATGGGCGTTGCACTCGTGCCTGAGTGGATGAGGTAGGTGTGGCCAACGAACGCGGGATCGATCGCCGCGGGAGACGTCGTGATCAATATCGATTCGGTATCTGGCGTCCCAAGTGTCGAATCGGACAGCGCCGTGCCGACGCCGCAAATGATGAAGGGTGCATTGCTCGTATCGAATGCCACAACTACTGAAGCCTGAACAGTTGCGCTGGCCGTGGCGATTGACTGCGCGATACCTGCCCCCTGGCCTCCGGCAAGACCCTTGCCGAGGAAGCCGGCGACGAACGTGGGGAACGGACCGATGGTTGCGTCGACCTTAACCCCGGCAGCTGCATTGGGAATTGAGTTGGATCTGGTGCCGCTGCAGTTGGCCGGCAACAGCTCGACCAGCGGCAATAACATGGTCCCCGACGTATCGACAAAGTGGGCCGAAGCGGTTGGCGTGTGTTGCGCGTCGCTTCCGAAAGAATTCATTGTCAGGTACTTGCAGACGGCGTCGGCGACGGTGAGATCCGGTGCAACCGGGTTCTCTGGAGAGACAGCCTTCATCATGGCATGTGTGCCAGCGAGCGCTGCGGCGTCGGCCGCGTTCTGAACCGTTCGCCGCTGGACGTAGATGTTGCCTCCGTCGAAGATGAGGCCCATAAGCGGAATTATCGCGAGCATTGAGAGGCCAAACATGACCGCGATCTGGCCGCGCTCGCGCCCGCTCACTGTGCGTCCACCAGTTTCGTCATTGCGTTTCGGCTGCTCTGCCATCTCCATACGTTGTCCCCCATGTGCGAATGAGGTCGCGCGACCTCGCTGCGCGGGAGTCTAGGGACCAGGCCGCTCGGCACGAAGATGCTGACGATAGCCAAAGGTACTGAGTCTCGTTGCCAAAAGTCGGTCGGTCAGAGCGGCATTTCGCCGATGGTCCATTCGGCCATCGCAATCGGGACCTTTGGCTACCACGCCAGTCACCTCACGGCGCGTGCCGAACGCTAGACTCCGCCAAACGCCGAACTGATCCAGTGCTAGGGGGAATGAATGCACAGGCGGTCGATCACGAATGGATTCGCGGAGCCCCAATCGGCTCAAGCGCTGGTTGAGTTCGCCCTCATCTTGCCGGTCCTGCTCATACTGGTGCTGGGCAGCCTTGATATTGGACGTGCCCTGCTCTACGGTGTCGCCGTCCAGGACGGTGCGCGCGAGGCAGCTCGCCTGGGCACCACTGCCCGCGTTACCCAATTAGTCACTGCCCCACCAAACGTTGGGGACCCGGTCATCCTCCAGGATGCGGTCGTCCTTCAGCGGCTCATCGATGGGTCGAAGCCGGCGCTTGGCAGCGGCACGACGGCACTCGGCGATTGCCAGCTGATTACCACCAGGCAAGCCTGCGGCGGAGGCTTCTGGACGTTCTCAATCGAAGTGGACACACCGACGCGGCCGAAAGCGAACCCGTGGACCGTCCTCAACGATGGCGCCGGTGGAGGAGCGATGTCCGACACTAATTTCAGTGGTTCGACGTTGACTGTCACCGCGGTTGGTGAAGTCTCATTGTTCCCAGGTGCCTATTTCCCCGTAACCGCCCAGGGCCAGGCGATCATGATGGTGCTGTGATGTCGACCCAACAGTCCGATCCGTCTCGTGGACACGCCCAGGCGCTCGTCGAATTCGCAATGGTCTTGCCACTCTTCCTGATTCTGCTGTTTGCCATTATTGATTTCGGCAGGCTCGAATTCACCTACATGTCGCTGGCAAACGCGGCTCGCGAAACGACGAGGGTGGCCGCGGTAGCGGCGGCTGGCTCCAATACCGTCGTCGACACCTTCAATAACTATGCGGGACTGGTACTGAGCCCGCCGTCGGGCACCGACACGATCACCTTCACGGTCGCCGATCGAGTCTGCGCAGAAACGCTTACCAGACAGCGAGTGGCTGGCACGCCCCCCGCCGCATGTCCGCCTGGCCACACACAACCGGTCCCCGTCGTCTGCGCGTTGCCGCTGACATACGCTTGCGCGGTGCCTGACCGCAGACAGCTGTCGGGTGGATTCGTCGATGTCCTGGTCACAAATCAGTTCGCGTTCAATCCCCTTTTTGAGAACCGCTTGACCGGCATAGTTGATGCATCGTTTATGCAGCAGTGGGCGACGCTGTCGACAACTGCACGGGCGTACGTTGAATGATCAATAGATACCGCAAACTGAAACGCGCCCTGGCGCAGGGCCTGGTTGAGTACGGCTTGATCATTGCTTTCGTGGCGCTGTTGGCCGTGGCGAGCTTGTTGCTCTTCAAGCCCGCATTGCCGTCGCTGCTCAGCGCCCTGTCAGGGTCCGTCTAGGCTGGGTAGACCCCGCGGAGCGTGGGTTCCCTCAGGCGCTTGGGGGGGAAGGTGATACCGTTCCCGTCTGGTGCTGCACTACGTCGCGCGCCGACTCGTGGCCGCTATCCCAACGCTGCTGGGCGTGTCGATCGTCGTCTTCATGATGGTGCGGCTGCTGCCGGGCGATCCGGCCAGAATGGTCGCGGGCTTGCTCGCGAGCGAGGCCGACGTCGAGCATATCCGGCATCAACTCGGCCTCGACGAGCCCGGCCCGGTGCAGTACGCGGCCTTCCTCGGGCGGCTCATGCACTTCGACCTCGGCACGTCGGTCCGCAGCGGCCAGCCGGTGCTGAACGAGGTCCTGGCGCGCCTACCCTGGACGGCTGAGCTGGCCGCCACCAGCATCGCGCTCGCCGCCGCGCTGGGCCTGGTCGGCGGCATGCTGGCCGCGCTCTATCACAACCGACGCCTGGATGTGGTCATCTCCGCGCTCATGTTGTTCGGGATCTCGATGCCCGTGTACTGGTTCGGGCTGATGCTGATCGTGGTGTTCGCCATCAAGCTGCAGTGGCTGCCGGCGGCGGGCTCGCAGGATCCCGGCGCCTGGGTCCTGCCCACGCTGACCCTGGCCGCCTTCTCGGTGGCCCTGATCGCCCGCATGACCCGCTCGACCATGCTCGAAGTCCTGCGGGCCGAATATGTCCGCACCGCGCGGGCCAAAGGCCTGGCCGAGCGCGCCGTGATCTATGGCCACGCGTTGCGCAACGGACTGCTGCCGATCGTCACGGTCATCGGCCATCAGTTCGGGACATTGCTCGGCGGCGCGGTGCTGACCGAAACTGTATTTGGCTGGCCAGGCATGGGGCAGCTCCTGGTCGACGCGCTCTTCGCCCGCGACTATCCGGTGGTGCAAGGCATCGTGCTGACGTTCTCGACGCTGTTCATCCTCGTCAACTTGGCCGTCGACGTGTTGTATGGCCTTATCGACCCCCGCATCCATTACGCATAACGCCTGGTCGCCGCCGACCGGCGAAGGTGGGAAGCACAGTGCCCACACCCGCGAACGGCGGATGTGGGCGCGCTTCTGCCGCAACCGTGGCGCTGTTGCCGGCCTGCTCGTCCTGACCCTGTTCTTCTGCGTGGCGGTGCTCGCGCCCTTCGCGACGACGTATCTGCCCGAAGAAAATCACCTCGATCAGAAGCTGCTCGAACCCACGCCGGCCCACCTGCTCGGGACCGACAATCTGGGTCGCGACATCCTCGCGCGACTCGCTTTTGGCGCTCGGTTCTCGCTCCTGATCGGCTTTGCGGCGGTGAGCGTCGGCCTGGTCATCGGCGTTCCGCTGGGCGCTGTCTCGGGTTTCTACGGCGGCTGGCTCGACCTGATCATCCAGCGGGTCATCGACGTCCTGCTGTCGCTGCCGGGCTTTCTGCTGGCGTTGTCGCTGGTAGCCGTGCTGGGCGTGGGCATCGTGAACGTCATCCTGGCCGTCGGGCTGGGGGTCGTCCCCGCGTTTGTCCGCCTGGTGCGCGCCCAGACGCTGTCGATCCGCTCGCGCGAGTACGTCGAAGCCGCTCGCGCTGGGGGCGCGGGCGGGCCGCGCATCATCTGGCGCCACGTGCTGCCCAATGCGCTCGCGCCGGTGGTCGTTCAGGCCACCCTGGGGCTTGGGAGCACCTTGCTCACCGCCGCGGGCCTGGGCTTCCTCGGCCTCGGCGTGCAGCAGCCGACGCCCGAATGGGGATCGATGCTCGGCGAGGGGCGCAGCTACATCTTCTCCAACCCGAATCTGGCGACCTTCCCCGGCATCGCGATCTTCCTGACGGTGCTCGGCTTCAACCTGGCGGGCGACGGCCTGCGCGACGCGCTCGACCCCACCCTCGATCGGGCGCGCCCAAACGCATAGTCCCGGGGCCCATCGTTCCGTCGGGTAAGATTGAATTCCGTGATCCGACGCGCATCGCTGGGGTCGCGGTGAGCCCCCGCGCTTCGCGTGCCAGCACGCCGCCCGCCCGAAACGGTCGTGCTGTCGCACCAAAGGGACGCCGCGCCAGACCGGGCAAAGGCCGGACAAAGCAGCCGCCGAAGGCGAACTCGATAGCCACCGCGGACGCCGCCGAGCTACGCGGCCTGTATCGCCAGATGCTGCTGATCCGCCGCTTCGAGGAAAAAACGGCGGAGATGTACCAGCGCGCCAGGATCGGCGGCTACTGCCATCTGAATCTCGGCGAGGAAGCCACGTGTGTCGGCGTGTGCAGCGGCATGCGGCCAACCGACTACCTGTTCACGAACTACCGCGAGCACGGCTACGCGCTCGCCCGGGGCATCGATCCGGGCCGCATCATGGCCGAGCTCTTCGGACGTGAGGGCGGGGTCTCACGCGGTCGCGGCGGCTCGATGCACCTCTTCGACCTGGAAAAACGTCTGATGGGCGGCTACGCCATCGTCGGCGGCCAGTTGCCACTGGCCACCGGCGCCGGGCTGGCCATCGTTCGCAAGGGCGAGCCCGACGCCGTCGTGTGTCAGATGGGCGACGCGACGACAAATATTGGCGCCTTTCACGAGTCGCTGAACCTGGCTGCACTATGGAAGCTGCCCGTCGTGTACGTCGTGGTCAACAACGGCTTCGGCATGGGGACTTCGGTCGAAGCCGGCTCGTCGGTCGTCGCGTTGCACGAAAAGGCGTGTGCGTACGGCATTCCGGGCGTCGAGGTTGACGGCAACGACGTGCTGACCGTTCGCGACGCGGTGCGCGAGGCGATCGAACGCGCCCGCGCGCAACGCATCCCCAGCTTGATGAACATCACGAGCTTCCGGCTCAAAGGCCACTCCGTCGTCGATCCGGACCGGTATCGGTCCGACGAGTACCTGCATACGATCCGCGCCCAGGATCCAGTGACGCATCTGGCCAGACAACTGCAGCAGAGTGGGGTGCTGGACGATGAGTCGCTGGCCGAGCTCGAGGAAGACATCGATCGGGACGTGCTGGCAGCGATCGAGTTCGCCGACGAGAGCCCCGAGCCAAGTCCGGAAAAACTCTTTGAGTTCAGTTACGCGACCCAGGTGGCCAACCAGCCCGCGGCCCTGCCCGGCCAGGCGCCATGGGCATAGTTACCTATCGCCAGGCCCTGCACGACGGGCTCGCCGAAGAAATGCGCCGCGACCCGCTGGTCGTCCTGCTGGGCGAAGAGATCGGCCGGTTCGAGGGCTCGTACAAAATTACCGCCGGTCTGCTGAAAGAGTTCGGCGCCGATCGCGTCATGGACACGCCCATTGCCGAAGAGGGCTTCGTCGGCGCGGCGATCGGCGCGGCGATGCTCGGGCTGCGGCCGGTGGTCGAGATCATGACCGTCAACTTCAGCTTGCTGGCGCTCGATCAGGTCGTCAACCACGCGGCCAAGATTCACTACATGTTCGGCGCCCAGGTGCGGGTGCCCATGGTCCTGCGCATGCCCGAGGGCGGCGGCCAGCAACTCGCAGCCACGCATTCGCAGAACTTCAGCTCGTGGTACGCGTACGTCCCGGGCCTCAAGGTCGTGGCGCCGGCGACGCCGGCAGATGCGCGAGGACTGCTCAAGGCGGCCATTCGCGACGACGATCCGGTGATCTTTCTCGAAAACCTGGCGCTCTACAACACCAAAGGCGAGGTGCCTGACCTCGGCAACGACGGTCCATCGACCAACGGCAAGCCGACCGAGGAGTACGTCGTCCCGATCGGCACCGCGCGTGTCATGAAAGAAGGATCGGACCTGACACTGATTTCGTACTCGCGCATGTCGGTGGTCGCGCTCGAGGTCGCGCGGCGGCTGGAACAGGACCAGGGCATCTCGTGCGAAGTGATCGACGTGCGGTCGCTGCGACCGCTGGATCGGCCGACGCTGATCGAATCGGTGAAAAAGACCAGCCGCGCGGTGGTCGTCGAGGAGGACTGGTACTCGTACGGCGTCGGCGCGGAACTGGTCGCGACGATTCACGAGGGCGCCTTCGACTACCTGGACGCGCCCATCAAGCGCGTTGCCCAGGCCGAGGTGCCGCTGCCGTACGCCAAGGGCATGGAGCAGGTGGCCCTGCCCAAGGCGCAGAACCTGCTGGAAGCCATTCACAGCACGCTGGCCGCAAGCGGCTAC
>Ga0209166_10001013_pt1 | contig 25264 bp, 18 predicted proteins | sample Coa_R1_3_FD_187151 | JGI IMG/M metagenome (GOLD analysis project Ga0209166, IMG submission 187151) | Surface soil microbial communities from Centralia Pennsylvania, which are recovering from an underground coalmine fire - Coalmine... | ecosystem: Environmental > Terrestrial > Soil >...
CACAGTTGCTCAACTGAGTCTTCGTCTTGCAGGACTGACCTGCACAGCACGAGCGCCACGATGATCCGCAACAGCAACATCGCTCCCAGCACGACCCACGACCACGCCGCAGCACCCGCCGAAAGCACCGTGAGCAGCGCCCATAAAATTCCAAACGTAGAGACAAGCCCAATGTAGCCCGTCCGCCGGGCATCACGGATCCCGCGAAACCAGCGCAACTGATGCTCGATGAAACCGCGCAAGTCATACTCCGGAAGGTGCGTCTCCACCACCACGTCCGACAGAACGACTTTCTTGTTCAGTCCGGCGATGCGGCGACCGAGTTCGTAATCGTCTGCGAGAAAATCAACCAGAGACTTGAATCCCCCGATGCTCTCCAGATCCGCGCGCCGGAAGGCAAGCGTCGATCCCAGGCCGAAATGCAGGCCGCGTTCGAGTAGTTGTGCGACCAGCACGCCAGCGCAGAAATCAGTGCTGATGCCCAGCCCTTCCAACCGCGATCCTAACGTCGGGGCCGCGACTCCGCGGTACAAGCAGGTCACCATCCCCACTCGCTCGCCGGCGAAGGGCTCGACGATGCGGCGCAGATAATCGCTCTCCACGCGGATGTCGCTGTCGTTTACCAGAAAATATTCATAGCGAGCCTGCCGTGCCATCTGCTCAAGATTGCTCACCTTCACGTTGGTTCCGAGGATGTCCGCACAAACAATCAACCGGATCTTGCCTTCAGGAAATTCCTGTTGCAGTTGCTCGACGCTGGCGACGGCAGGATCTTCGGGATCGCTGACTCCGAAAATAATTTCGTACTCGGGATAGTCCTGAAGACAATGGCTGCGGAAGCTTTCGTAAATATCGGGGTCCGTGCCTTTGAGGGGCTTGAGAATCGAGATGGGAGGAAGCGCGGCTGCAGAGTTGGGCTTGCGCCCGCGGTTACGCCGGCGCACAAAAGCGTCCGCGCTCCACCAGCAGATCAGATAATAAATGGCACTGGAAATACAGCCGAGGACTGCAACGATCTGGAGAATCCTGGCAATAAAGTGAATCATGCGCGAGCGCAGGCCAACTATTCGTATCGCAGCGATTCTATGGGATCGAGGTTCGCCGCCTTCCAAGCGGGATAAATTCCAAAGATCAGTCCCACTGCCGCCGACGCACTAAAACCGAACGCCGTCCAAAACGTCGACATCCTCGCCGGCAGCGATGGCCAGACCGCCGGGATCGTCCACACGACCACCGCGCCCAGCAGAATACCGAAGACTCCTCCGATTGCCGTGAGAATAATGGCTTCCAGCGTGAATTGCAGGAGGATATCGTGCTTCCGCGCGCCAATGGCTTTGCGCACTCCAATTTCGCGGGTGCGCTCGGTCACGCTGACCAGCATGATGTTCATCACGCCTACTCCGCCGACGATCAGTCCCACACTCGAAATCGCGAACATGCCGATGAAGAGCATGCCAGTGAGTTGGTTCCATACGTCGTTGATGGAATCCGCTGTAAACACGGCAAAGTTGTCGGGCTTATCAAAGGCGACCTTGCGCCTGCGGCGGAGTAATTCCCGCGTCTCGTCAATCACCTTGGGGACGTCATCGTGAGAAATGGCCTTGATGCTGATCCAATGCTGCTTCAGTTCGGGATGCAGCTTTCGTAGCGTGCTCAAAGGAAAGTACGCTTTGTTGTCTTCGGGATTTTTCCCGCCGCCAAAGACGGATTTCACCGGTTTGGCCGTTCCAATCACGGTAAACAACTGGCCCTCAACATTTACCTCTTTCCCTAGAGGATCTTCAGTTCCAAAGAGCTCTTCCGTCGTCTCCGAACCCAGCAAAACGACCATTGAACGGTGTTCTTCATCCACCTCGCTGAACCAGCGTCCAGTTGCGATTTGCAGGTCGAACACTTCCTTGGCGGAAGACTGATCGCCTTCCAGGATCGTGTTCTTGGCCTTGCGATCGCGATATTTGACCGCGAACGATCCCACACCCAATTCGGGCCGGAAATAACGCACGCCCGCCGTCACCGCCTGCACGTGGGGCAATTCGGCGATGGCTAAGGAATCCTCATACGTCAGTTCTTTCCTCGTCCGCATTTCCTCTGTGGGACGGCTGAACGTAAACGGCTCAATGTGAAAAGCGAAAACGACATTCGATCCAATGCTGGTGACGATGGACTGCACGTTATCATTCAGCCCGCGCCCGATGGACGAAACGCTGATGACGACCGCCACTCCGATCACGATGCCCAGGACAGTCAGCGACGAGCGCAGCTTATTGCTTCGGATGGTGTCGTGCGCCATCCGAACGATTTCGCCGAATTCACTCTTGCCAACCATAAGGAATTTCGTAATTGAGTAATCGGGTAATTGAGTAATTGAAAACCGCTCCTTCCTGCGGGCGGCCTTTCAATTACCCAATTACACAATTTTCCAATTATTCAACTTTCTACATTTCGAATCGTAGCGCCACAATGGGGTCCAGCTTTGCCGCCTTCTGCGCCGGCCAGACTCCGAAGAATACACCTACACTGGCGGCAACGATCAACCCGGCAGCCACCGCCCAGAGCTTGATTGCCGAAGGCATCCCGATCAGCGCCGTAATCGACTCGGCAATTCCTACTCCCACCAGCACGCCCAAGAGTCCGCCAAGGAGCGAAAGAGTGACGGATTCAATCAGGAACTGCATCAGCACATCCTCCCGACGGGCACCCATCGCTTTGCGAATTCCAATTTCCCGCGTGCGCTCGGTGACCGCGACCAGCATGATATTCATGATCACGATTCCGCCTACCACCAGCGCGATGCACGCCACTCCAATGGTTGCCATGAAGAATGTGTTACTGAAGTTGCTCCAGATACCCAACAAACTCTCGTTCGTCTCGATGTCAAAGCTGTCGTTTGCGCCCAGCCGGTCGTGCCGGTGGGAGCGCAAAGCGACGCGCGTCTCATCGATCGCTTCACTCAACTCTGGTCCGGCGCTGGTCGCCTTCCCCGAGATGCGCACGCTGTCGTTATGCGCACCGTACTGCTTGAGATAGGTCGTGATCGGAATCATCACGTAGTTGTCGAGACTTTGTCCGAGGGTCTTACCTTTCTTTTTGCCGACACCGATCACCTGGTACGTCCATCCGTCCAAGCGGATTTCCCGCCCGATCGGATCCACTCCTGCCATGAGGTGCTCCACAATGTCGGCGCCCACTACAACCACCATCGACCTGTTCTCAAGGTCGGTTTCGGTTAACATGCGCCCCGCGCTGAGGTCGGTGTCATAGATGGGAGCCATGGAAGGCGTGATGCCCTGCACCGTTGTATCGCTGATCGATTGCTCGGCATACTTCACGTGCCCGTTGCCATTGCGCAGGGAGGCCCCAACGTATTCGCAATGCTTGCAAGCCTCGACTACGGCGCGATAATCCTCCATGTCGAAGTTCTTGCGCTTCTCCCCTTCCAGAAAAGTCTCGACGTTGAGCTGCACGGGCGACATTTTCGACGCAATGAAGACATCTGCCCCAAGATTAAAGATCTTTCCCGCCACATAGCCGTCGATCCCCGCGACGAAAGTGACGACGGCGATCACCGCGGCGACTCCGATGACGATAGCGAGCACCGATAGAACGGAGCGCAGCTTGTTCGCCCACAGAGACTGCAAGGCCACTCGAATGGCTTCGACGTAATTCATGGACTAGGCTTCCGGCTTCCGGGGAGCGGAATGTGAACGATTAAGTTTAGCAGCCAGAATCTTGCCTGGATGGAAAAAGACGGGACGAGTTTGCGGGAGCCGGGAGCCGACAGCCGGAAGCCGATAACGCGGTTCGCATCGAATATAATGATTTCCGTAGGCAGCCGGACCGGACGGTCGCTTCCCGCGTCTTCGGGCGCGAGGAGAGGAAAGTCCGAACTCCGCAGAGCAGTGTGCCGGATAACGTCCGGGACGTCAGATTCAAGTCTGATGGACGGAAAGTGCCACAGAAAACATACCGCCTCGGCGGCAACGCCGGGGTAAGGGTGAAAAGGTGCGGTAAGAGCGCACCGCTGCGACAGTAATGCCGCGGGCAGGGCAAACCCCACACGGAGCAAGACCAAATAGGGAGGAAGTTCGGGGCTTTGGTTCTTTGAATCAGGGCCGCGGACACGTGCCGGCTCGGTGCGTCAAACCTTCGGGTAGGTCGCTAGAGCCGCGCAGCAATGCGCGGCCCAGAGGAATGGCCGTCGCGCAGGAGCAATCCGGCGGACAGAATTCGGCTTACAGGTCCGGCTGCCTTAATCCTTGTTTCAATCGCCTGCAACGGAAAGATCAATCCCGCAGTACGCGTGCGGGATCGGTCCGGGCGGCGCGCCAGGCAGGCAACAGACAGGCTGAGATTGCAGTCAGCGTCATCACTGCCAGGGCGGATCCAAATACCCACGGATCGTGCGGACTGACGTTGTAGAGAAGTTTTCCGAGTAGTCTCGTCAAAGCGAGCGCGGCAACGACACCGAAGAGGACGCCTCCGGCCGTCAACCGCAGGCCGCGCGAAATGACCAGGCGGAGCAGGTTCGCTGCTCCCGCGCCAAGGGCCATGCGCAACCCCAGTTCGCGCGTGCTCTGCGCTACGGCATAAGACATCACTCCGTATAAGCCAACGCCCGCGAGAAGAAGCGCCAAACCTCCCAGAATCGAAACCAGGGTGACGGCTACCAGTTGAGGCGACGTCGAACGGTTTACTTGTTCCTGGAGGGTAATCATGTCGTAGAGGGCGAGGTTTGCATCTAAGGCATGAATTTCGCGAACCAGTGCGGCCTGCAGGCTCGACAGCGGCTGACTGGTGCGGATGTATAGATCAGGTTCTCGGTCGAAATCCTGAGGCAGAGGAACATAGAAAAACGGCCTCGGAGTCTCACGCACGCTCTCGTACTTCGAATCAGCGACGGCGCCTACGACTCTCGCCCAGCGGCCTTTCACTTGAAGTCTGTGGCCGATCGGATCCTGACCTCCCCAGTAACGATTCGCCATGGTTCGATTGACGATCGCTACCAGCGGTGCATTCTCGTCATCGCTTCGCGCAAATTCGCGGCCCGAGAGGAGAGGAATTCCCAGAGTCGCCAGATATCCTGGGCCGACCTGGTTGTACTCAACATCAGGCTGTTCGTCAGGTAAAGGTTGATAGCCGTCCACGGCGATCGGCGTGGTGGAATACGTGGCATAGCCCAACGGCGTCACTCGGGCGTAGGCTGCGGACTCGATACCCGGAAGCGCACGCAGCCGGTCCAGCAGTTCGTCCTGAAAAATCCTGGCTCGTGGGACATCGTATCCTGATGCCACCAGGGAGACTCCAGTCGTCACCACGCTGGTTGCAGTGAAGCCGGGGCTTATGCTTCGAATCTTTTCCAGACTCTCGAGCAACAGGGCCGCTCCCACCAGCAGAATGAAGCTGAGACAAACCTGTAAGACGACGAGGCCCGAGCGCATCCAGGCTCTTCCGCGAGCCCCGACCACAGCGGAGGAGTCGGCCCTCAAAGGGCCGGCCACATCAAGGTGACGGGTTTGAAAGGCGGGAACGATCCCCACAATCAACGTCACGAACAAACAGACGCCGGCGCTCATGGCCATCACGCGCGCATCCATTTGCCCGGGCAGGTATAGTGCGGCTCCTAGTCCTGACGGTAACAACAACACCAGAGCATGCCGGCACCAGTACGCGACCAGAAGTCCTCCGGCGGTACCGAGCGCCGACAAGAGAAGTCCCTCGGTAAGAAGTTGCTTTACTAAACGCACGCGGCTGGCGCCAATTGCGAGGCGCACGCTCATCTCATGACGTCGAACAAACGATCGGACCAGCAGCAGATTCCCGACGTTGGCGCAGGCGATGAGCAGGACAAACGCGACTACGCCCACCATCACCTCGAGCGTGGGCAGCATTTCGCCGGCATGGTTGAAGGGGGTTTGCCACAGCGCCCACAGCCCGATGCCGCGCCCTCGGTTCGTGGCTGGATAGCTCCTCTGCAATTGTGCCGCGATGCCCGAGATTTGCTGTTGCGCTTGTGTTCGAGTAACGCCAGGCTTCAGGCGCACATAAGACTCGATCCATCGCGCACCCCGGTCCTCGAGCTTATAACCTCCGCTTCCAAAAGTTTCTTGCATCGATGCGGGAACCCAGAACTGGATCGCCCGGCCTACAAAGGTTCCATAGAATCCCTCGGGTGTGACGCCGATGATGGTATGCGGCACGTTGTTCAGGCGCTGCGTCTTGCCGATGATTTCGGGATCGCCTTTGAACCGTTCCTGCCAAAATTGGTAGCTGATGATGACCAGAGGATGCGAATCGCTGCCCACATCCTCGCCCGCTTCGAAGCCGCGCCCGAGAACCGGATGAACACCGAGAGCATCGAAATAGTTCGCTGAGACAATGCTGCCTGTCGCGACTTCGGCATGGTCTCCAATATTCAGCGTGCTGCCGGTGATGCTGGTGACGAAAGCATCTTCACAAAGCGTGCAGTTGCGGCGCAGGTCGAGAAAGTCCGGCAACGACAGGAAGTCCGGCCTACTCTCACCCGCTACGGTTCCGGCAAGAGCGAAGAGCCGCTCCTGATGTGCGACCAACGGATAAGGGCGGAACAGGATCCCTTCCAGCCAACTGAAGACGGCAGCGTTCGCGCCAATGCCCACCGTCAGGCACAGAATCGCCAGCCCCGAAAATCCTGGGCTGCGGAGCAATTGCCGAAAGCCGTAACGTATGTCCTGAACAAGATCATCGAAAGCCCTTCCGCCGCGGGCATCCCGGCACTGCTGTTCAATCTGCGTGACTCCGCCCATCGAAAGTAGGGCGGAGCGGCGTGCCTCTTCCGGCGACATGCCTCCGGCAATGTTCTCGGTAATTTGTTGCTCGAGATGCTCACGAAGCTCCTCTTTAAGTTCCTGATCCACCTGATGGGGACGGAAAAAAGAGCGCAAGCGCAATGGCAGGGAATAGAACCATTGTTCAATATTCATGTTCAAGCCTCTTTGAGCTTTACGATGCCGGTGATTGCGGCGGAGACTCGGTTCCAGTTGGCCGTCTCTTTTTCGAGCTGCTTCCGCCCCAGCCGCGTCAAAGAATAGAATTTCGCGCGGCGGTTGTTTTCGCTCGACTTCCACTGCGCCCCGATCCAACCGCGCTGTTCCAGCTTATGCAGCGCGGGATAGAGAGACCCGTCGCTGACGCCCAGCACATCGCTGGATATCTGCTTGAGACGCTGGCTGATGGCCCATCCATTCATGGGTTGCAACGCCAGTATTTTGAGGATCAGCATGTCCAGCGTCCCCTGGACCAGGTCGGAAGGTTTACTCACAGTCTCTCCTCTCGGTTACCGAGTTAGACTAACCCCGCTCCCCTCGGTTAGCAAGAGGTTCTGAGAAAATCAAGGCCGGTTCCCGCCGTGGAATAGGAACAATAAGTATGCACCCCGCCTGCCTGAAGTCCCAATCATACGTTCAGTCGTATACTTTCCAAAAAGGTGGGAGTTTTTTAAGGCCATATCCATCCAGGATGCCCTTGAGTCCACGCCACACATCGCGGCGCTGTTTTCTCGCGAACGCTGCTACTGCACTTGGAACAGGAATACTCGTCTCCCGAACCTCCCGTGCCTTGACCGCATGCTTCGGCTCGCGAATTCTTCAAGCTGGGCCAGACTCGACCGCTGCGGACTACGTATTGCACATTGCGGCCACTCCTATCGAGATTGCCCCCAAGCACATCGTCTCCACTATTACCTACAACGGCAAGTTCCCCGGTCCCCTGCTGCGATTCAAAGAAGGCCAGCCCGTGACGGTAGAAATTCACAACGACACCGACACGCCCGAGCAACTGCATTGGCATGGCCAGAAGGTTTCGACCGACGTTGACGGCGCCTCCGAAGAAGGAACGCCTCTCGTCCCGGCACACGGGATGCGCCGCATCACTTTCACGCCGCAGCCCGCGGGTCTTCGCTTCTATCACACCCACAATCATGCTGGAGCCGATCTGCACGTGGGGCAATACAGCGGCCAGGTTGGTCCTGTCTATATCGAATCGAAGAATGAACCGGGAAATTACGATCGCGAGGTCTTCCTCGTGCTCAAGGAATTCGAACCATCGTTCAGCCAAGGCGGTGACATGCCTCAAAACTTTCTAGCTCCCGCCGCGAAGATAAAGGAACTGGAACAGGCTGGCGAGTCCGCCATGAAAGCCTCGCTCGCCAAAGGCATGCCGCACGGCTACGAAGTCAGCTACCGCTACTTCACGATCAATGGACGCATGTTGGGCCATGGCGAGCCGGTGTGGGTGAAAGCAGGCGAGCGGGTGATGTTCCACATCCTCAACGGAAGCGCGACCGAGATTCGCAGCCTAGCGCTCCCAGGGCACTCTTTCAAAGTTGTTGCGCTAGACGGCAATCCGGTGCCGCGTCCCGCCGAAGTGCCCGTGCTCTGGCTGGGGACCGCGGAACGCATCTCGGCCATCGTCGAGATGAATCATCCCGGCGTGTGGATCATGGGAGACCTGGCCGATGATGATCGCAGCCACGGCATGGGAATCGTCGTCGAATATGCGGGTCAAAAAGGCAAGCCTGTGTGGACGCCGCCCAAGCCCTTCCACTGGGACTACACGCGATTCGCCAAGCCGAACGACACTGCTCCCGAGCCAGACGAAATGATCGACATGACGTTCACCAAACGCAACGCCGCCGAACACGGCTTCAATCAGTGGGCGATCAACGATGTAGTCTTTTCCAATGGAGCCATGACGCCCGCCTACCACTTGCGCCAGGGCAAACGGTATCGCCTGCGGATGCGCAATGCCAGCGACGACATTCATCCCATCCATCTTCACCGGCACAGTTTTGAACTCACACGGCTGGCCGGCAAGTCCACCGCCGGGGTGATCAAGGATGTCGTAATGGTCGGCGGCTACCAGCAGGTTGATGTGGACTTCACCGCCGACAACCCCGGGCTAACCCTGTTCCACTGCCATCAGCAGTTGCATATGGACTTTGGATTTATGACGCTGTTCGATTACGTCTAGCCACCCGAGTTAGTTTGAGGGGCGATTGACAGGTTGCGCGGTTCCATTTCAAATGATTAGCGTAGCTGTTGCGACCGCATTCGTGAACCCAGGTTTCACGCGCGCAAATTCAATTTAGAGGAGCACCGCATGTCCGCACCCAGCCGCCGGCCTGAGATTCGCCGGCGCCGCACTCGCAAAGAAAAAATTGTCCAGTTGCGCAAGCGTCTGGCCGCCGCCAAAACCGATGCCGACCGCAACCGCCTCACTGCCAAGTTGCAGAAGCTGGCGATCCTATCCCCCGGCCAGCCGCTGCTGAAGTAGCAGCGCCGAAAGTAGCGCCGCCGTCCCGGCGGCAGTGGTGGGGCGTCCTCGCCCCACACGCACTTGAGGATAAAATGTTTCTCAATCCGCGGCGTGCTGCGTCGGCTCGCTGCTGCCATCCTGCGCCACTTGTCCGTATACGTCCAAGACCCGCCGCACGGATGTTTCCCAGGAGAATCTCGCCGCCTGCCGGTAACTGCGCTCCTTCATGCGGTCGCGCAGAGGCTTGTCCATCAGCACCCGGTGCAGGGCGCGCATGATCTCGAACACATTCTCGGGATTCACCAGCACGGCCGCATTCCCCACCACCTCGGGCAACGAGGAACCGTTCGATGTGACCACTGGAGTTCCGTGCGCCATCGCCTCGAGCGGGGGCAAGCCGAAGCCTTCATACAGAGATGGGAAGACGAAGACTTTTGCCTCATCATAAAAGATTCGCAGCACTTCGATGGGAATGAATCCCAAAAACCTCACATCGTTCTGCACGCCGCTGCGGATCACGGTCCGCCGCAGATCGGGATTGCCCGAGAGATCGTCCCCGATAATGATGAGCTTGAGATCGGGATAGGCCTGGTCTTTCTCTAGTTCCGTCTTCAGGGCGGAGAAGGCCTCGATCATGCGCACCACGTTCTTGTGGGGACTTATGCGCCCGGCATAGAGCAGAAAGGGATACGTCACCTGGTAGCGTTGCGCGATCATCTCGCGATCGGCGGCGCTGGCATGGCCGTGCAGGAAACGTTCGTCAATCGCGTTGTAGACGACTTCAATGCGATTGGAAGGAATATTGAAAAGCTTCTCGATTTCATTCCGTGTGAAATTTGAGACCGCGAAAATCCGTGCCGCGCCGCTGAGAGCACGTTTCGTCAGCTGCAAATAAATCGATTCCCACAATCCGCTTCGCGGCCTCGTCATATGTTCCAGCATGTCGTGCACCGTCATTACATAGGGACAGGGCAAAGCACGCGGAATAGAAAAGAGATTCGGGATATGCACCAGATCGCAGCGCAACCGTTTCAACGCACCGCGAAACTCGCGCACCCCCTGCAGCGACCGCTCCGAGGCTAGCAGTGGAATATTGTTGAAATTACCGGGCAGTGGACCAATCTCCTGCAGCTTGGCAGGAGGCCCGATTAGAAAGTAAGGATTCTCGTGGTCGATTCGGCCCAGCGTCCGAACCACGTTGCGGATGTAGGTGCCTACGCCGAACTCGCTCATCCGCCGGATGTCGATGGCGATCTTCACCGCTTCGATTTAACCACAGAGCGCAGGCTAGATCACAGCGGAATTAGGCTCGCACCTCGGCTTGTGCCTTGGCCCGGCGCTCAGCATACAGTGGGAAGGCCTCGCAGAGTTCGAGGACCTGCTTGCGCACTTTAGCGAGCACTGCGGCATCGGTACGGTGCAATAACGATTCGGCAATCCAGTGGCCGATCTGCCGCATCTCCGCTTCCTTCATGCCGCGCGTGGTCAGGGCCGGCGTGCCGATGCGGATGCCGCTCGGCTTCATCGGCGGGTTGGTATCGAACGGAATCGCATTCTTGTTCACCGTGATACCAGCCTCGCCCAGGGCTTTCTCGGCCTCGCTGCCCAGCATTCCCTTGGAGAAAACGTCCACGAGCATCAGGTGTGTGTCGGTGCCCCCAGAAATGATCCGGAAGCCCTCGTCGGCCAGCGACTGAGCCAACACCTTGGCGTTAGCCACGATCTGCCGGGCGTAGTCGCGGAACTCGGGCTGCATCGCTTCCTGGAAGCACACTGCCTTCGCGGCGATGATGTGCACCAGCGGCCCACCCTGCATTCCTGGGAATACGACCTTGTCGATGGCCTGCGCGAACTCCGCCTTCGATAGAATCATTCCCGATCGGGGCCCGCGCAGCGTCTTGTGTGTGGTCGAAGTCACGATGTGCGCGTGCGGCACCGGCGAAGGATGCGCACCGCCCGCCACCAGTCCCGCGAAATGAGCCATGTCCACCAGGTAGAGAGCTCCCACCTTGTCGGCGATCTGCCGCATGCGTGCAAAGTCAATGATCCGCGGATACGCGCTGCCTCCCCCAATAATCAGCCTCGGCCGTTGCTGCTCGGCAAGTTTTTCCAATTCGTCATAGTCAATGGTTTCCGATTCCTTGGTCACGCCGTAAGGGATGATCTTGTAAGTCTTGCCCGAGAAATTGAGATGGTGGCCGTGGGTGAGATGTCCGCCATGCGCGAGGTTCAGGCCAAGAATCGTGTCTCCCGGCTGAAGCACGGCGGCATAAGCTTCCATATTGGCCTGCGATCCCGCATGTGGCTGAACGTTGGCGTGCTCTGCGCCAAACAACTGCTTCGCGCGATCTCGCGCCATGTTCTCGACGACGTCGGTAAACTCGCAGCCGCCGTAATAGCGTTTCCCGGGATATCCCTCAGCATACTTGTTGGTGAATACCGACCCCGCCGCTTCCAGCACGGCCTCGCTGACAAAATTCTCCGAAGCAATCAGTTCGAGCCCTTCATGCTGGCGGCGAGTCTCGTTGTCAATAGCGGCGGCAATCTGTGGATCGCTTTCATACAGCGGGCGGTACATCGCGGAAGTTTTCATTTTGTTTTCCCGATCTCGTATACGTCAGGCCGGTGCAATTCCATATAGCGTTCGGCCGACTTCAACGGCTTAAATCCAAATTGCTCGTAAAGCCCGTGCGCGTCACGGGTCAGCAGAATCCATCGTCTCAACCCCTGCAGCGCTGGATGCTGCATGATGCACTCCATCAACCACTTGCCTAGCCCGCGCCCGCGATGCGATTCCAGCACAAACACATCGCCCAGGTAAGCAACGGTTGCAAAGTCGCTCACCACCCGGGCAAATCCAACCTGCGTAAACTTTTCGCCCGCCCCATCATAAATCCCAAAGCACAACGAATTCTCGATCGATCGCGCCACAAGTTCCCGCGGAATCCCCTTTGCCCAGTAGCAACTTGCCAGAAATCCGTGGATCATGTGCAGATCGAGCATCGCCCGATCCGTGCTGATTAGAAACTCGCCCCGCCGGGAATGCCAAGCGACATCGGGCTTCGCAACTGGAGCAGACCGCATCACCACATTGTAGACCGCCAGGAATAGAAACAGCCGCCGATCGCGAACGTGATCTGAAAAGCCTTCCTTCGTGAACCTTCGTGCCCTTCGTGGTTACAGCTTTTCAAAACGCCGTCCGCAAGAACGACGCCAGATGCCACCCGTCCATATATTTGTAGGGTGCCTCTCCAGTGGTGTAATGCCCGCAAGGCAGCACGGCAACTTTGTGGTCGAGCCCATGTCGCACAAATTCATCCACCACATGCTGCGAAAATTCCGGCAAGAACGTCAGATCGTATTTCGCATAAACGATCAGGGACTTTTTCGGCCAGCGCGAGAATTGCTCGAAATAGGACATGGGACTGATCGCCAGCCACGCCTTCCGCAGTTCCTCCAAATCGATCTTCTGCTCGATCCCCTGGCGGATGTGCCGCGTGGATTGTCCATGCCACACCACATCCGCAAAGTAAGTCGACGCATGATTAAACGCGGCCACACGAACGCGCGGATCATGCGCCGCTGCGATGAACGCATAGCACGATCCCAGGCTTGTGCCCACGATCCCAAGATTGCTATAGCCCTGCTGCTCGAGCCAATCGAGGCAGCACCGGATATCGACGACCCCCTGTCGCACCGCATCCAATGTGCGCCCGATATTGGCCGACACAGCGTAATCTGCGCGGCTGATTTCCGCGGGCATGCGGATATCGTGATATGGCATGCTCAGCCGAAGTACTGCAATTCCCAGCATGTTGAATATTCGACAAAGCTGGACGTACGAGATGGCGTCGGAGTTCCAGTGCGGCAGCAGCACCACAGCCCGCCGCCCTCGTGCCGGAAACCATCGCGCATTCACCAGATTATTCTCGGCGTACGGAGTCTTCACTGGTGACGTGAATCGCAGAAATTCCGCGGACGTCCCCTTCACCTTGGCTTCGAGCCTGGGATCTGGCACTTCCCGCGTGGAGAAAACCTGCACCTCCCGAGTCTCCAGCCGAAAGTCATGAGGACGCACGTAGGAATAGAATTCGTCGCTCGCCGCCACGATGCGCCGGTTGTAATCCAAGAAAAACCTCTCAGGATTTTCGGGTAACTGGCCGTGGGGGCAGCCATTGCGGCAAGGCCAGTCTCGCGCCCACTCCGCGCCCCACTCCAGCGGACGTACCACGCGGTTGTTGTCCACCGACGTCAGCCGGTGTTCCCAGTCATACATCCATTGTGCGTAGCGCGAGGCCATGGTCAATCTTCTAGTGTAACAAGCGGAATGGGCTCGTTCTGACCGGTGGCAGCTAATGGCAGCAATTCGCAGTTGGCGATTCGCATTTGGGCATTAAGTGGGAACCTGGGCCGAGGCGGATCTCGTCTTTACAAAAGTAACAATCTGCCTTCCGAGGAACAAAAGGGATCTGAAGTTTGAAGACTGAAGCTTGAATTTTCAGCTCGGATACCTTCGCGGTACCCGCTTCGAAATGTTGCAGAGAATCTCGTACGGAGTGCTGTTCGCCAACTCAGCGTGTTCCAGCGCGTCGACGCTAAGTCCGTCGCTGGTCCCCAGCAGAATGACTTCATCTCCGACCGCCACTCCGGGAATGCCGGTCACGTCGACCAGAGTCAAATCCATCGAGATCCGCCCCAAGATGGGGGCGTAGTGGTCCCGCACAATCACTCGACCGCGATTCGAAAGCTGCCGATTGTATCCGTCCGCGTAACCGACGGGCAAAACCGCCACGTGGGCTGGAGCTTTCGTGACGTAAGTCCCACCATAGCCCAGCGGCTGATTTGCTCCAAAATCACGCAACGACAAAATTCGGGTCTTCCACGTGAGAATCGGCTTCACCGGCAGACGCAATGTGCGCCCACTGACCTCCCGGCCCGCGCGTTGAAAGGGCAGATAATATCCGTAAAGAGCAATACCCGGACGCACCATGGTGTTCCAGGTCTCCCGCCGCGAGATGACCGCGCCGGTATTTGCCACATGCACGAAGGCCGGCTCCACGCCGGCTTCGCGCACCATACGTTGCGCGGAATCGAAGCTGCGCTGCTGCTCGGCCACGGAAGGCGCATCCATGATTTCCGACGACGCCAGGTGCGTTGACAGTCCATCCAGCGTGAGATGTTTGGCCGCCTTCAAGGCAGCGAGCAAGGCAGGAATTTGATCGGGTGCGGCGCCCAGCCGTCCCATTCCGCTGTCCACTTTCAAATGGACGGGATGCCGGGCTGCTCCCAAGGCGGCCGCCGCTTTCTCAAGCGACTCAATGTGCCAGGGCTCCCAGACCGTCGGCGTAAGATGCAGCCGGACAATTTCTGTCTCTTCCCCACGCCAGAAGCCTGTCATGAGCAGGATGTTCGCGCGCACGCCCGCTTCGCGCAGCGGAATGGCCTCATCCAGCGAAGTCACGCCCAGCCATCGTGCTCCCTCAACCTCGAGTGCCCGCGAGCAGTCCACCGCGCCATGCCCGTAAGCATCAGCCTTTACCACGGCGCACACGGTGACGCCTGCACCCACATGCTTCTGCACCGTGCGGAAGTTTTGCCGCAAGGAAGCCAGTGAAACATCGGCCCACGTCGGACGCGTCGCCGCGCGGCTCAGGATTTCTGCAGTAGTTGCCACTGTCGCGATTATATCGGCACCAGCCCGCCGCCCCCCACGTTACCCAGGGGCTAATCCCAGGACTTCAAGGTAGCGCGGGCGTCTCGCGGGCTGTGGCGGGGGCGTCCCTCCCCCGCTGCATTGTTCCAGAACCATTCCTGTCTATCTTCAATTTGCCCCCAGCACGAAGTTCACCGTAATCTGCGTCTCCACTTCGATGGCCTCACCATTCAGAAGGTATGGCTTGTAGCGCCACTGGCTCACCGCGTCCACGGCGGCGGGAATCAGCATCGGATGTCCCGAAATCGCCTGGACATGCTCCATGGTGCCGGCTCTAGTGATGATCGCGGCCACAACCACCGGGCCCTGAATTCGCGCCATTCTCGCCAGCGGCGGATAAAGCGGCTGCACGCGGCGAATCAAGCTCCCTTCAAGAATGTTCGACTTGCGAAAGGTCCGAATACTGGGAGCCGAGCGTGCAGGCATAACGGGGTTGGTGCCGCTGATCGGAAAAGGAAGGCCAGCCGGGGCGCCGATCGGAAAAATAGCATCACCGATTCGACCGCCGCCTCCTCCACTCGCAGGTGTGTCATTCTCGCCGCCTTTGGGAATCCCGTTCCGCACCCTACCCGGAGCCATAATCTTTCCCGCGAAAGGAATGATTTGCACGCCGCGAGTGCGTTGACCTTCGGGATGTGGCGCAGGCCCTGCATCAGGCCTTCCCATGCTCACCGGTGTCGAAACCGTGTGTGCAGCCGGCAGGCCCACCGTCTGCAGCAAAGGAATCATCAGCAGCAGTCCAACCACGACTGCCTGCAATCCAAACGAAGTCAGCGTCATCCAGCTTCGGCGCGTGCGATCTTTCCATGAAGTCTCCAGCATGCTCTCGGCAAACATGGCTTCCTCCGGCGTGGAATCTGTTTGCTTTTATGGACACCACGCCCGTGACGGCAAGCGCTGTGCTCAAAAGAAAAAAAGGCCGCGTTTTCACGCGGCCTGCTGGAACTTTGCGGACACTCAGGGTGTCCCGTTTACTTTTTTGGGGCCTCGCTCGCCTTGGGAGTTGTGGCCTTAGGCGTCGTGCTGGCTGGGGATCTCGGGGCAGTTGGCTTGCTCGCTCCCGAAGCGGTCGGAGCAGCGACACCGGACTGGGCGTTGTAGAGATCAACCACTTGCTTGGTGATATCCACGCCCTCGCCCGCCACCAGGATTGGGCTCTGCGGCCAAGGCTTGGACGTATCCACGATCATGCCAAAGCCATTCTCCTGCGCGTATTTCATGATGATGGGAGCCATCTTCTGCAGAACCTTACTCGCGATGTCCTGCTGCTGGCTGCCATACTCTTCCTGAGCGTCCTGCACGGCCCGATCAAAGAGCTTCTGCTTGCTCTCAATTTGCTTCTTCAGGTTGGCCGCGGCATCTTCGTTCAGCTTCGGTCCCTGAGTGTCGAGCTGTTTCTTCAGGGATTCGAGTTCGTCATTCTGACTCTTGAGCTCGTTCTGCTTGGGTTCGAACTTCTTCTGCAGGACCTCGACTTCTTTTCGGCCTTCATTGCTTCCAAAGATCGCCCCTTCAATGTTGATCGCTCCGACCTTGGTACCGGTCATCGCGGTGGCTGGGGCGGATGTTGCGGGCGGGTTCGCAGGCGTTGCAGCGGGTGGATTTGCAGACGTGGCACCGGGACTCGACGGGGTGGCAGCGCTGCCAGTTTGGGCTAATGCGGATAACGTCAAGGTCACCGCAATCGCCAGAAGAACACGCACAAACTTGCTTTTCATTGGATCGATTGAACTCCTTGGAACATAGTTCCGGGAATGAACTTCCGAATTTTCGCTCTCAGATCGCTTCTTCAGTCAACGCTGGGCCGCACTGAATGAGGTCCGCTGCGGTAGCGGCCGCCATCGGAAAAGGCGCACTTGATTGCCAGCCTCGCACGCCGGACAAACGGGCGTGCCGTCCACTCCTCAATGCACACTCTATGGTGTGGATCAGTAACATTATAGTGACCCCAATTTAGCGCGTCAAACCGCTCAGAACGTCGTTGCTACCGTGAACCGGAACGTTTTCCGCGGTTCCCTGAGCAGGAAACTGGGCGCATAAATGTTGACCGCCTGCTTATATGTGTAATCTCCGGCCGCCCCAGCCGGGAACATGCCGCGCGTGATCGGGATTGGCGGATTCGCCGGCGTATCCAGACGCACGGGATTATAGGCCCAGTAAATGCGGAACGGCGCATTAATCACCGGCAAGAACATCTGTAGTTCCAGCCCCGTCGAGATACGCGGCTTCCAGTTGGTCGCGGATAATACCTGCAGATATTTCGAGGGCGCAGGGTTCAGTACGCCTCCCCCGGTGCAGTTATAACCGGCATCGAGCGCAGGACATCCGAAGGGCGTGCTGATCACCTGATCGTATTGCTGGGCAGCGATCTGCAACTGCGACGGACGTGTGATCGCATCGATGCCGGTGTCCACGAAAGGAGCCAGCACTACCGGACCGGCGATGGTGTAGCGGTATTCCAGGTTCGTCCACGCACTCAAATCGCCGCCCGGAAACACGATCTGATCGACCGGAATGGGAACAGTCCAGTTGCCCAGCCGCGGATTTGCCGGATTCTTCGGAACCGGAGTTCCATCGGGGTTGGTCAGCGTGATCACATTCGAGCTCGGGAGAAACGCCACCGGCGAAACCGAGCGGATATCAAAGCCGCGAATATCGTTCTCACCCCCCATGTAGAAACGCTGGAACGGGGGCGCCACCAGCCCTCCGAAACCGCTGATGAACATCGCATTGGCGGTGTACCCAATGGCGTTGCGGCGGTTCTGCACGGGAATGAACTGCTTGTATTGAACGACCGGCCGAATCGACCGAACCGTGCCCCCAAGACCGGCAAACTCCGCCCCCAGGGTCAGTTGTTTACCGCTGTGCGGAGAGTAGCCACTATCCAGAGTATTGAACGAGAAGTTGGGAAAGATTTTGCTGGTAATAATTCCGTTCACCGCATTCGGACCGGAAATACCGCGGAAGGCGATGAAATCGAACAGAGTCTTCGACGCCGTGCTGAGCGGAATCAACGTTGATCGGTCCAGCGAGTACGTCATGCCAAGCCGCTTGAATGACCGCCGCAACGGATAACTGAGCGAGGTCGTGAAACCCACGCTCGACTGCGAATAGTTTTGCAGGTTCTGCAGCAGCGCGGGCGACAAATTCAGGGTTTGTCCGCTGAATATCGAAAGCTGTCGCGCCTGGTCGAAGCTGATCTTATTGCCAAACACCGTGAACCCGAATTGCAATGGCCGGTCAAACATGTACGGCTGCGTGAAGCCAAACATCACACTGCGCGCCAAATTTCCCAGGCTGACCTGGACTTGCAGGGTCTCGCCGCGCCCCAGAAAGTTGTTGGTGGAATAGTTCAAGCCGATGAACGCTCCCTCCAGTCCGCTCACGCCACCGTTTAAGCCGATGCTGTTCTTGCCCTTCTCGTGCACGTGAAGGGTGAGGTCGACCTGGCCGTTCTTCTCGTCCAGCTTCTTGTCGGTGACATTGGGATCGTCGGGCTTGAGCTGATCGAAATAGGCGAGCTGGTTCAACCGCATCAGGCTCAGTTCCCACAGCCGCGAGTTGTAGATGCCGCCTTCTTCCAGCGCCAGTTCGCGGCGGATCACCTTATCGCGCGTCGTGGTGTTGCCCTGGAACTCGATCCGCCGCACGTAGAACCGTTTGCCCTCATCCACATCGATCTCAAGGTTGGCCAGCTTCTTTTCGTCGTCAAACGTTGTGTTGGGAACCGATGTGAAATTGATGTAGCCGCCCTCGCCGTAGGCTTTGCGCAGGTTCTCGATTCCTTTGGCAATTTTTTCGCGGCTGAAAATGTCGCCATCCTTCAGGGGAAACAGAGAGCGCAGGAACGCTACATTCGAGATTGCCTTGTTGTTCTTGAATGTGATCTTCCCCAACCGGTACTTATCGCCTTCCTCGATGGGCATTGTGATGTCGACGGCTTTGCCGGGCCCGGATTGCAATAGAGGAATGTGGAACCCTTTGTGCCCGGTATCGTGGATGTCCGTCTTGGGATCGTTCACCACGACTTTGAAGTACCCGCGGTTCTGGTATTCCGCCCTGACGCGTTCCGTGTCTTCTTCCAGTTTGGTCGCGTCGTAGGTTTTGGCGAACAGGTTCTCCAGGAAAATCGAGTGCGGAATCCCGATCGGCTTCAGGTTCTTCATCGCAGCTCGCAGCACGCGAGTCTTGATATTCTTGTTTCCCTCGAACTTGATCTTGCCGACTTTGACTTTCGGACCTTCTTTGACTACGAATGTAATGCCGACCGCGGCCGGCGGAATTTGCCGCACCTCCGTCCGTATCGTCGCAAACTGCCGGCCGTGCTCGGACAGCAGTTGTTTGATCGATACTTCCGCCTTCTTAATGCGCGTGGGATCGTACTGGCTTTCCTGGACCAGCCCGACTTTATCTTGTTTAAAGCGATCCAGCACGTCGCTGTTCGAAACCGAACTCAGGCCCACATACGAAATTTCGCGGATGGTCGGCTTTTCCTTCACCTGCACGATAATTCGCCAGCCCTTCGGCGTCTGCTCGCGCAGGAACTTGATGTCCTCAAAGTAGCCCGTGTTCCACAGTGAATTGAAATCCCGTTCCAGGGCGGAAGCGTCGTAGACATCTCCCGGCTTGGTGAAGATGCGGGACTTGATCGTATCGGCAGGAATGCGGCGGTTTCCCGTGACGGTGATTTCTGAGACCACATCATTCTGCGCCCAGGCAAGGTTTGCAGTCCCCACCATAAAAAGGGCGGCCAGCACCAGGCAGAAACCTCGGGCGCAATAGGCCATCCGCAACCAAAACCGTTGAAATGAACGAGATGGCACCACCAAGGCTCCGGGAACGCAGGCGCCTTTGGGCACAACAAGGTCCTCCGAATGAAAGCGAAAAGGAATCGCTACGACCTCAGCCTCTGGGATGTAAGAAAACTGCAATTATACGGTAGAGCAAGGGAAAGCGTCCAAGCCGCGACTCTCAATGACCATCTTTCGGTCGCCGGCGGTGGCTAGCTTCGAATACTGCGACGAAGTCCGAGCACCGGATATCGCCGCTCACAGACACTGATCACTCGCCATTAATTTTCTCTACCTCAACCAAGACGGAATAAAACGTGGCCGAGTTGCCCATGTCGGTAAGTTTTTCTGAGGTCAAGGCGTTGATGCTCTGAAACCCAGGCGTCATCTTTGCCCAATTGAGCCTGGCGGAGACCACTCCAGGCTGCACTTTGCCATCCACTCGAACTTTGAGCTGAATATCTCCGCGTTGGTTGAAGACGCGCACACGGTCTCCATCGCGAATGCCGCGCGCACGGGCATCCGCCTGACATATTTCCAACAAGCCCGGCTCTTCCATCTCCTGCACCGAAGGTATATTGGAAAATGTCGTGTTAAGGAAATTGTCCGCTTTGCGCGCCAGCAACTCCAAGGGCAGAGTGCTGTTCTTCATCCCGTGCCGCGATTCCGAAGGTGGTGTGAAATCCGCCACCGGATCAAGCCCCTGCGCCTTCAAAGCCTCTGAATAGAGTTCCGCCTTCCCGGAAGCCGTCCGGAAGCCGCCTTGCGCAAAAGGAAGGAAGGCAGGTTCTGCATCAGAACCTGTCGGCACAGCCGCCCTCGGCTGTCCAGCAGACGCCGGAAGGTTTAAGCGCACATGCCCGGACTCGAGCCGCTCGCGTGTGATTCCATTCATCCACGGATCGTCGGACTCCAGCGCCAGATCGATCATCTCATCCACGCTCTCGAGGAAACATTCCTCGGCAAATTCCATGCGCTGCGCAAGACCGCGAAAAACGTCTACATTCGACTTGCACTCGCCTAAAGGGGCAATGGACTGATTCGAAACCTGCACGTAATAGTGTCCGTACCCCTTCTGCAAATCCTTGTGCTCGAAAAATGTCGTCGCCGGAAGGACGATATCTGCATAATCGGTCGTGTCGGTAAAGAACTGCTCGTGCACCACGGTAAATAAATCCGGGCGTAACAACCCGCGCACCACTTCGTTATGCTGCGGACAAACTGCCGCCGGATTCGAGTTGTAGACGAACAATGCCTTGACCGGCGGATCATCTGGCGTGTTCAGCACCCGGCCCAGTTCCACCATGTTAATAGTGCGCGTCTCGCGACCAAGCGCAGTTTTCATTAAGTCCGGCCGCTTCAAGGCGTCCGAATTGAAATCCGCGGCGCCGCTCAGCGACATCTGCAGGCCGCCACCCACTTCCTTCCACGATCCGGTAATGCAAGGCAGCATCGCGACGGTGCGCGTCGCCATCCCGCCACCCTCTGAGCGCTGCACCCCGTAATTCAGCCGGATCACCGACGGCCGCACCGTCGCATACTCGCGCGCCAGCTGGCGAATGTCCTCCGCCGCAATCCCCGTACACTGCGCTACTCGCTCCGGTGGGTACTCTTTCACCTTCTCGCGCAGTTGCTCGAAACCGAGCGTGTACCTGGAAACATAGTCGGCATCATGCAGCTTCTCTCCAATGATGACGTGCATCATTCCCAGCGCCAGCGCCGCATCCGTGCCTGGATTGATGGGCAAGTACCAATCTGCAAACTCCGCAGTCCGCGTGCGGTAAGGATCGATCACCACCAGCTTCGCCCCGTTTCGCCGGGCCTCGACGATGAACGGCCACAAGTGCACATTATTCCCGTGAATGTTCGAGGCCCAGGCGATGATGTATTTGGAATGCGCGAACTGTTCCGGTTCCGTTCCCAGCTTCACGCCCAGCACCGAGCGCAAGCCGGCTTCTCCAGCCGCCGAGCAGATTGTCCGCTCCAGTTGCGAGGCCCCAAGACGATGAAAGAACCGCCGGTCCATGGACGCCCCGTTCAGGGCGCCCAGCGTTCCTCCGTACGAATAGGGCAGAATCGCCTCACTCCCAAACTCCGCCGTGATGGCGCGAAACCGCGCCGCGATTTCGCCGAGCGCCTCATCCCACGAAATGCGTTCCCAGATGTGCGGATCGGTGTGTGTAGGGGCAGCCGCCATCGGCTGACCAGGAGCAAAGCCCCGCGCCTTTTCAATGCGAGCCGCCGGCCCTTTTGGCCCTAGCCTTCGCATCGGATACAGCACCCGCGCCGGCGAATACACCCGATCCAGATACTTCGACACCTTCGCGCACAGAAACCCGCGCGTCACCGGATGCTCCGGATCCCCCTGAATCTTCGTAGCCCGCCCATCCTCCACGGTAATCAGCACACCGCAGGCATCGGGACAGTCGTGCGGGCACGCAGCTTTGACAACGTGCTTCATCGTCCTTCGATTATACGTTCGCCGTGAAGACAATGTCGTCAAGAACCGGACTTCGCCGAAGAAACACTCAGAGAAAGATGCTGAACTTATTTTAGGCGGGTGCCGACCGTTATCGCGTTTTGTGCGATAGGCGGGGTTTATGATCTTCTATTAGAAAAAGATTCGAAACTACTACTTCAACTCCAGCACTTCCTTCTCTTTCGCCTTGCTCATCTCTTCCATCTTCTTGATCTCGCCGTCGGTCAGCTTCTGAATCTCATCCAGCGACCGCTTCTCTTCGTCTTCTGTAATTTTCTTGTCCTTCATCGCCTTTTTGATGGCGTCGTTGCCGTCGCGGCGGATGTTGCGCACTGCCGTCCGATGTTCCTCGAGGGCGCGGTGCAAATGCTTCACCATGTCCTGCCGCCGTTCCTGGGTCAGCGGAGGCACCGGCACACGAATCATCTTGCCGTCGTTCATCGGATTCAATCCCAGATCTCCCGAGCGAATGGCCTTCTCGATCGCCCCCAACTGGGAAGGATCAAACGGCTGCACGGTGATCAACTGCGCTTCCGGCGCGTGCACTTGCGCGACTTGATTCAATGGCATCTGCGCACCGTAGCAATCGACGGTCACCCCATCGAGCATATGAACTGAAGCGCGGCCCGTCCGAGTCGCGGCCATTGCTCTGCGAAAATCTTCCACCGCTTTGTCCATGCGTGTCTTCAGCTGCGCGTATGTCTCCTTCAGTCCAGCAATCGATGCCATGTTCGCCATAAGGTTCGCTCCGTCCTGCTATTACTCAAAACGTCGCATTATAAACCCTTGAAAAAACAAGCTGCCACGGATTCCACGGATCAACACGAATCAGTTCCCTGAAATCCGTGTGAATCCGTGAAATCCGCGGCTATTTTAAGCGCACACCATCGAGCCAATCTTCTCGCCCAGCACCACGCGCCGGATGTTTCCGCGATGATTCAGGTTAAAAATAACAATAGGCAGGTCATTGTCCTTGCAAAGGCTGATCGCGGTCGAATCCATCACCTTCAGCCCGAGCTTCAGAACGTCCATGTAAGTAATTTGATTGAATTTGCGCGCGCCGTCGACTTTCATTGGATCCGCGTCGTAGATGCCATCAACCTTCGTCGCTTTCAAGATCGCGTCCGCCTTGATCTCCATCGCCCGGAGCGAGGCCGCGGTGTCGGTCGAGAAATAGGGATTGCCTGTGCCGCCCGCAAAAATCACGACCCGTCCCTTCTCCAAATGCCGCATTGCTCGCCGCCGGATAAATGGCTCGGCGACCTGGTTCATCTCGATTGCCGTTTGCACGCGCGTGTACACACCCTGCTTTTCGAGCGCATCCTGCAATGCTAGCGCGTTGATGACGGTAGCCAGCATCCCCATGTGATCGGCGGAGACTCGGTCCATGTCTTTGGCTTGTTCCGCCACCCCGCGGAAGAAATTTCCGCCGCCCACCACGATTGCGATCTGCACCCCCAGCTTGTGCACGTCCGCAATCTCAGCGGCGATCTCGTGGATGCGTTCGGTCCCGACTCCAAAGCCCTGGTTGGCCGCCAGCGCTTCACCCGATAGTTTGAGAAGAATTCTTTTGTAGGCAGGAGTCGTTGTCATGAAGGCCCTTATAGGCGGTGTTTCGTAGTGCGCGGCGTCTTGCCCGCGCACCCACCATAGCAGAAAAAAGGCGCCCCGCAGGGCGCCGTCGAATTATTCGCCTTTCGGCTCTGTAGGCTTCGTGATGGCGATGGTCTCGCCCGCGTCGCCCACCTTGAAGCGCGCGAAGCGACGCACGGCAATGTTCTCGCCCAGCTTGCCGATCTTAGTCGCAATCAGCTGCCCGATTGAGACGGTCTGGTCCTTGATGAACGGCTGCTCGAGCAAGCAGACTTCCTCGTAGAACTTTTCCATCTTGCCGGCGACCATCTTTTCCGCGATGTGCGCCGGCTTGCCACTTTTCACGGCCTGGTCAAGATAGATTTCCTTCTCGCGCGCAAAATCCGCGGCGGTCACATCTTCCTTGCGGACATACTTCGGATCGCTGGCCGCGATATGCATCGCGATATCGTGCACCAGTTCCTTGAAGTCCTCGGTGCGCGCCACGAAGTCGCTCTCGCAATTGACTTCGACGAGCACACCAATCTTGCCGCCGGCGTGAATATAGCTCGCCACCGACCCTTCGCTGGTCACACGCGTCGCTTTCTTAGCTGCGACCGAAACACCCTTTTTGCGCAAGATCACGACTGCCTGCTCCATGTCACCCTTGGCTTCGGTCAGAGCCTGCTTGCAATCCATCATCGGAGCCCCGGTCTTTTCCCGGAGATCCTTAACTTGTGCCGCTGAAATATTCACTGTAGTAGTACCCATAAAAGTTTCCAGTTTCGCGTTTCTTGTTTCGAGTGATGTCAGATGATGTACTCGCTTCAGGCCACCCGAAACTCAAAACCTGAAACTCAAAACTACAAACGATGACCCGCGCCGGACGACCCGCGCGGGTCAGAATGCAAAGCCCGGGTTTTTACTGGCAACTGGCCACTGACAACTGGCAACTGCTCTTAAACCGTCTGGCTTTCAACCTTCGGCAGGTCCGCGTCCTCGTTGGCCACCGGCTTCTTGTGGGTTCCCGGACCCAGCACCTCTTCCATGCTGATATCCTCATTCGCATCGACTGCCGCCGCTTCCTCAGCGTACTCGGCCGGAGCCGATGCCGCTGCCTGCGCTGCATCCGAAGCCGCCTGCATGTCGGCGACCTGCTTGTCGGTCATCAACTGCGCGCCTTCGGCAATCGACTCTGAAATTTTCGAGGTAAACAGCCGAATCGCCCGCAACGCGTCATCGTTGCCCGGGATCACGTAATCCACTTCGCTGGGATCGCAATTCGTGTCGACCACAGCGACCACCGGAATGCCCAGCTTCCGCGCCTCGCGCACCGCAATCTGCTCCTTATTCGAATCGATCACAAAGATCGCATCGGGCAGGCGGTTCATATTCTTGATGCCGGCCAGGTTGGCCTGC